>ERZ779869.18-NODE-18-length-221134-cov-34.897457_pt1 | contig 221134 bp, 201 predicted proteins | sample MGYA00511557_ERZ779869 | MGnify/ENA primary metagenome ERZ779869 (study PRJEB29588, sample SAMEA2154620) | human gut metagenome | biome: human gut; feature: human-associated habitat; material: faeces | place: Denmark | collected 2008/2010 ... | reverse complement strand
CGTTTACAGCGTGGACTACCAGGGTATCTAATCCTGTTTGCTCCCCACGCTTTCGAGCCTCAGCGTCAGTTAAAGCCCAGTAAGCCGCCTTCGCCACTGATGTTCCTCCTAATATCTACGCATTTCACCGCTACACTAGGAATTCCGCTTACCTCTACTTCACTCAAGAACCGCAGTTTCAAATGCAGTCTATGGGTTAAGCCCATAGTTTTCACATCTGACTTGCAGTCCCGCCTACACTCCCTTTACACCCAGTAATTCCGGACAACGCTCGCTCCCTACGTATTACCGCGGCTGCTGGCACGTAGTTAGCCGGAGCTTCCTCCTAGGGTACCGTCATTATCGTCCCCTAAGACAGAGGTTTACAATCCTAAAACCTTCTTCCCTCACGCGGCATCGCTGCATCAGAGTTTCCTCCATTGTGCAATATTCCCCACTGCTGCCTCCCGTAGGAGTCTGGGCCGTGTCTCAGTCCCAATGTGGCCGTCCAACCTCTCAGTCCGGCTACTGATCGTTGCCTTGGTAGGCCGTTACCTTACCAACTAGCTAATCAGACGCGAGCTCATCTTTCAGCGATAAATCTTTGATAATTTTATCATGCGGTAAAATTATTTTATGCGGTATTAACTGTCGTTTCCAACAGGTATCCCCCTCTGAAAGGCAGATTGCTCACGTGTTACTCACCCGTCCGCCACTAGCTTTGAAAAGCAAGCTTCTCTCCGCTCGTTCGACTTGCATGTGTTAAGCGTGCCGCCAGCGTTCGTCCTGAGCCAGGATCAAACTCTTAATTAAGTTGTATATCAAAAGCTTTCGCTTCTGCTATCCTGTTTCAGTCTTTACTGACTTTGCTCATTTTTTAGTCTTTGCTTGACTTCTTCATTCTCTTTGAGTTACTCAAATCAAATTTACAAGGGTTTTCTTTCGTTTCGTCGTTATTCAATTTTCAAGATACCTTCTCTCGCTCTCTCGTCTTCAGTTCTCTTTCCTTCACTCTCAAGAGCGCCTGTCTATTATATCACATCCTCGCTTATTTGTCAACCCCTTTTTTTCAAAAGTTTTTGACCTCTCGCTCTTTTGTGATATCTGCCTTTCGGGCAACTTGTTTATTATACCACACTTCTTTCGGTTTGTCAAGTACTTTTCCCAAAGTTTTTTTCTTACCGCTTTCTGCGTGGCTCGCTTCCCTTTCAGACAGCTTGTTTATTCTATCACCTTTTTCTCCGTTTGTCAAGGGGAAAATCTCAGATTCGATAGATTAAACAAAATAAATCAATAAATTTGTGCAATTATATAACCTTTAACTACATTGTTGTCAGAAAAATTCCTGATTATTCATTAAAGGCAAAATAATCTTTTATTTGCCGCAAAGAATTTCCTGATTCTTCAGTGCGTCGTTATCGCAGATAATTATGCTTATATTTTCAGCGTCTACCGCTGTTCTGCCGATATGATCTCCCCAAAAATCGATCAAATCAATCACGACCAGCTCGCAGTTATACTCTACGACAAATCCCCGGCAGTTTCTGTCAAGGTTAATTTCTATTAATTTATGATTTTCAGCAGCGTACTTTATAATGGTGTCATACATACTCCCGGCAATTTCTATTTTACTTTTTTTCTGCCCTTTATAATGGTATAGTTTCATAAGTCTTTGATAATAAAGCTTATCTGTTTCAAATCTAAATATATCATTAAGGCTAATCAGCGAAAATCCGTCGTTAAGTCCGCCGGCATCAATTTCATTCATTAATATAAAATCATCGTCAATTCCAAGTATATATCCGATTGTAAATCTATCACAGTCCTCAGGATCCGTATAAATATTTACCGCCGTCTCAGCTCCTATATATTCCTCCAACCGCTTTTTCATGCTATTATTCATATAACGTTATCCTCCGATACACTTGGAATATACTCTCGGTTCTCTATGACATAATCCATAACCTGACAGTAAAAATCTGTAGGATTCATAAGAATTTTAGACTTTATAAACTCCGCCTGCTCCTTATCAGGTGCAAATAGCGTAAGATCCATCAGCGTAAGTCCGTTGTCCTGACACGAACAGTGAACCGAATAGCCTTTTTTTACAGGAGAGATCTCAAACCGCACGTCATGCTCCGCTTTAAGCTTTGCAAAAAATCTCAGTCCGGCGGCGTATATCCTGTCCCTCACGCTTTTACTGACTAGCTTTTTAAAGCTTTGTGCGCCGTCTTTGCCTTTCTGCGTAAGAAAATAATAAACTGTACCCTCCCGCTCCTCGAGCTTTATAGTTTCATTTTTAAGCATTTCACTTACAGCCTCGGAATAAAGGAAATAATTTACTATTCCGTCACCCGTAGCTATCTCGGTTAGCTGATTAGGCGTAATAGGTCTGTCCATCTGAAACAGAAAATACGCCAGAAGAATTTTCACCTCGTAAACGTCGGTAGGATTAAATATATCCGGCGTTATATTTAAACTGGAATAATCCTGTTCCAAAATATCACTCCTGTCAGTTGTTTACACGGGTGACGCCGAGCCTTTAACGACTAATCTTCATTGTCCTGCCCGGCGTCACCTATTAAAAATTTGGATATTCAAGCATATGGTTGAGCAGCGCAATATTCACCGCCGCTTCAACGCACGGCACGGCTCTCGGAACAACACAGGGATCGTGCCTTCCCTTTATAGCTATAGTTTCATTTTTCATTGCAGAATAATCGACCGTCTGCTGAGGCTGAGAAATTGACGGCGTAGGTTTGAATGCTACCTTTAAAGTAATAGGCATACCTGAAGAAATTCCGCCTAAAATTCCGCCGTGGAAATTAGTTCTGGTTACAACGTGACCCTGCTCATTTACATAAAACTCGTCGTTGTTTTCAGAACCCAGCATTTTTGCGGCGTTAAAGCCTGCTCCAAACTCAAGTCCCTTTACCGCAGGGATTCCGAAAATAAGCTGAGCAATTGAATTTTCAAGTCCGTCAAAGATCGGAGAGCCTATTCCTGCAGGAACGTTTATTGCAATACATTCGATAACTCCGCCGACGCTGTCCTGACATTCACGCGCCTTTTCGATATCCTTTATCATAAGCTTTCCCTTGCGCTCGGAAAGAACAGGAAACTCCTTTTCACGCAGTGCGATAATATCGTCTCTTGATGTTCTTATATGATCGAAGCTGTCGTCCTTTATCTTGTGTATCTCAGAAATATGCGCTCCGACATATATGCCGCGCTTTTCAAGTATTTGACCTGCAACTGCCCCCGCAAAACAGAGAGGAGCGGTAAGCCTGCCGGAAAAATGTCCTCCTCCGCGCTGGTCGTTAAATCCCCTGTATCTTAGCGCACCGGTATAATCGGCATGACCCGGACGGGCAAGCTTTGAAAGACTGCCGTAATCCTGTGAGTGCTGATCGGTATTCTGTATAAAGGCGCAGAGAGGAGTTCCGGTAGTTTTTCCGTTGTAAAAGCCGGACATTATCTGCGGCATATCCTTTTCGCGCCGCTGTGTCGAAGTCTTATCCTTTTTGGGAGCACGCCTTGACATAAACTGCATAAGCTTGTCCATATCTATGCTCTCTCCCGGCGGAACATTGTCCATGCAAACGCCGATCGCAGGTCCATGGCTTTCTCCGAAAACCGAAAAAGATATATTATTATTCCATGTTGACGACATTATTTTTCCTCCAACTATCCTATTTTTGGGACTTGTATTTATTATAAGCCTTATCTATTAGCTCTTTTGCTTTTAAATATTCATTATCTCCGGACATTACGCAATAAACTCCGCTTTCGCCCAGAACTTTATCTCCGTAATCCCTTAAATATTCATCTCCGTAATACTGACCGACAAAAGGCAGCACATCTTCTCTTACATCACATTCCAAGAACTTCCCGTCGCAGTATTCCATAAGATATTCCGCACCCGAAATTTTACCTTTACGAACAAGCTCAGCGCCCTCGGAGTCGCTTTCCTCTCCCTCAAAGCCGTTTTCTATTATCCAGCGCAGAAACAAGCCTATATGGTTTGCGGCACAAAGCCATATCTCATTAATCTGTTCATTGCTGAGCGCTAGATCTTCGCTTAAGTTCATACGGCTGCGATATTCTTTTTCTGCGCTTTCGTAATGCCAGTCAGCTCTGTCAATACTCATTTAAATCACCTCAAAAATACCGCCCAGCGCTCTGAAATCCTCCCAGAAGTCAGGATAAGACTTTGATACGCATTCCGCTCCGGTTATGATAAGAGGATTTGCGCATCTTGTCGAAGCGATCGCCGTCGCCATAGCGATTCTATGGTCGTTAAAGCCGTCGATAGTTCCGCCGTCAAGAGAGTCAACACCGTCTATTACAAGTCCGTCAGAAAGCTCAGTGATCCTTCCTCCTATTTCATTGAGATTGTACGCCATAGCTGCAAGGCGGTCGCATTCCTTTATCCTCAGACGCGCTGCATTCGTAATATAAGATCTGCCATTGCAGAATGTTCCAAGTACCGCTAATATCGGCACAAGATCGGGAATATCAGAACAGTCTATCCGAAAAGGCTTTAGATCGGTACTATTATTATACACTATTTCTCTGCATATTTCAATAATTTTTTTGTCGCCCTGATAAGATTTTTCGTTTAAGCCTGCAATTTTAATATCCGAACCTAAAGCGTTTGCAGCCTCAAAAAATGCCGCTTGAGAATAATCTCCCTCAACATCTCCATTAAAAGGCACAAAAACCTGTCCTCCCATGACGGAATATCCGTTTGCAGTTTCAGAGATGTCACAGCCGAAATCCTTAAGCGTACCTGAGGTTATGTCAACATAAGGCTTTGACTCTAGACGTGTTGTCAGGACTATTCTGCTTTCCCCGTCAAGTAGAGGAAGCGCAAAAAGCAGACCTGTGATAAACTGCGAGGATATATCTCCGCTGAGCGTAAAATCGCCTGCCGTCAGCTTGCCTTTAATTGTCAGCGGCAAGAACCCGCCATCTTTTGCAGAGGAAAAATCAAGGGTCACGCCGTGCTTGGGAAATTCCTCTATATAAGGAGCAATAGGACGTACGGGCAGCTTTCCTCTGCCGATAAAGGTACACTCAACACCGAGAGCAGCCGCAACGGGAATTAAAAACCTCAGCGTTGAACCGCTTTCACCGCAGTCAAGCACCGCTTTTTCAGGGATCTTTTCAATTCCCGTAATGACTGCGGAAGTTCCTGAAAATTTTATTGCTGCGCCAAGTCTGCGCATACATTCCATAGTAGCGAGAATATCCTCTGAGGGATATAAATTTGAGATCTCCGACCTGCCCTTTGCCAGAGCCGCCGCTATTATCATTCTGTGAGCAGCGCTTTTTGACGGCGGGATATTTACTGTACCCAAAAGCTTTGACGGAGTAATTTTTATATTCATTTTATTCCTCCTTAATCTTTGTAAGTCTGATCAGATTTATATGTTTTACCGCTTAATTCCCAACGCTTCATGCACTGCGTTTTCAATATCCTTTACCCTTTCGGACAAAAATTCCGGATTTTCCTTAAACCATTTTATATTAAGCGGCGACGGATGAGGCAATATATATGCGGGTCTGCCGTTTATCGTTTTATCCGTAAACACAAGCGATGTAAAGTCCTCACCCTTAAAAAACAACTCCGCAGCTTTTCTGCCGATTATTATATATATTTTATTGTTCACCGCTTCCAGCTCATTGAACAGCCATTTTTTCGCGCACACCGCAGGAGGAAGCTTATCTCCGCCGCCCGAAGCTTTTCCGGGATAACAGTGCCCGGCACAGGTCATATAGAAATTTTTGGGATCATAGAAATCCTCGTCGGATATTTTATACCAATCTCTCCTGAGCCTTCTTCCCCCTGCGTCATCAAACGGTTTAAGCGTCACAGATACGCTTTTGGACGGCGCCTGACTTATCTGTACGATACAAGCGTCGGCATTGCCGAAAAAAACGGGACGAGGCTCAAAGCCGAAGCGTTCCCTGCACAAGCGGCAGGAAAGTATTCCGCTTTTCAGTTCTTGAAAATCCATTTTCAGCACCGATCCTTTGCAAATTCCGGACATTTTATTTGCTGCCCGAAGATAAGACTTCTTTTTTATATGCCTGTTCCGTCAGAATATCCTTAATGGAGCAGGGTGGAAATTCTGCAAGAGAGGAGTGCTCCGTAAGAGTTCGGAGTATACGCCAGCCGTCATAGCTATTTACCGCGTTTTCAGGTATCGGCTTAAATCCGAAATCAAGATACAGTCTTGCAGCAACCCATGAGGTCGTCTGGGTCGGTATCTTTATTGTCTTGTATCCAAGCTCTCTGAGCCTTGCAAGCGCATGAGAAATAAGCGGACGTGCAAGCCCCCTGCCCTGAAAATCACGGGCAACGGCTACCCAATGAAGCCAGCCGGCTCCTGAGGTATCTGTCGGCTCGTAATAGGCGGTAGCCGTCGCAACCTTTTCACCGCTTTCCGTTTCTATAAAAAACATACGGCTGCAAAGCTCAGCTTCATGTCCGCCGTAATACTTTTCCCAAGCCTTTATTCCGTCCTGACAGGTTTCAAATTCCTTTGCCGACCGCTCGATCCTTATCCAGCTGTCCCTGTCGCCGTCGTTATAATATACAAAGCTGTAACCCTCGGGCAGAGGATACTCCTTTATTTCATCAACAGTATCATTATAAAGCAGCAGTTCATAATATTTTATTCTTTCGTCATGATTATCAAAATTCATAATAAATTCACTCCGTCAGCCGTTATTTTCCAAGGAATCCATATACTCCTGCAATTTCTGAAAAAGCCTTGCCACATGGATACCGTCTGCAAAGGAATGATGCACCTGAACCGAAAAGGGCATAAGCTTTCTGCCGTTTTTTTCATATAATCTTCCCCAGTCAAACATCGGATTTGCTTTAGTATTATCTCCTGAAAACGTGTGCGATACCGAGGTATAGGAAAACCACGGCATAGGCGAAAACTGAAATGCGTCGTTCGCCGGAAGCGAATCGCAGTAGGTTTTCTGTTCGGCGATGATCCTTTCCGCATTATTTATATATTCCTCCATACTTTCGGCATATGGCGCACAGACGTAATAGAAAAGCTCGTCGCCGTCTTTAAGGTATGTAAATTCTGTACCGCACTTATCGTACAGCACTATATTCCCGTCCAGAAAACGATAGCGGAAGTTTTCAAGCTCATTGGCACACTTCGTTACCGCATAAATAAAAGCAAGCGTAAAGGAACAGTCTTTAGCTTTTACATAGCTGTAAAGCTCAGTCACATCTATATCGGAAGTTACACAGTAGCTCGGCTGTACCGAATTTCTGAAAATACGGCAGTGAAGCTTTCTGTCCCAGCTGTTTTCATCAATTATTTTATAATTGCCGTTCATTTGACTGTCCTCCGTTTTTGTTTATTACATTTTTTCCAGGACCTCAGCGATCTCCTTTTCTGAAATTTCCATGCCGTAATTATTTTCTCCGAACTTCTCCATTGCGCCTATCTCATGCTGAAATACAAATCTAAGCTTCCCGTTACGAACCTTTTTATCTGTATAAAGCTTTTTTACAAGCGCATTACGGTCTATATATTCCGGAATCGTTGTCGGCAGACCGGCGCGCCGCAGGAGCTGTTCAACTCTGAGCACGTTTTCATCAGAAATAAAGCCCAGCTTTTGCCCCAGTCTTGCCTGAGCGCAAAGTCCGATAGCTACCGCTTCTCCGTGCAGAAGCTTATAATCGGATACCGTTTCGATCGCCCTGCCTACAGTATGACCGAGATTCAGTATTTCCCTAAGTCCGCTTTCACGCTCGTCCTGCATTACGACTTTATACTTTAGAGCGCAGTTTTTTTCGGCAATATATCCGCAGACATTCCTATTGTTTTCAAATACTTTTTCAATATTTTTTTCAAGATATTTAAACAGCTCCGAATCACCCAGACAGCCGTGCTTTATAGTTTCGGCAAGTCCGCTGGAAAGCTGTCTGCGCGGCAGGGTCTTCCATGCGCTTATATCAATATAGACCTTTTTCGGCTGATTGAATATACCTATAAGATTTGTGGCAAGCGGCGTATCTACAGCAGTTTTTCCGCCAACGGAAGCGTCTGCCGCAGATAAAAGAGTTGTAGCATAGTTTACAAACGGAACTCCCCTGCCGAATGTGCCTGCCACAAATCCTGCAAGGTCGGAAACTACACCGCCGCCTACGGCAATTACTCCGCAGTCCCTGCGATAACCGCATTCAAGCATAGTATCCTCAACAAATTCTTTCATAGCTCTTGTTTTGGATCTTTCACCTTCAGGAATAATTATCTTATCCGACTGAAAGCCTGCTTCAAGGATTTTTTCGTGGATCTCCTTGGCATACAGATCGTCTACAACCGAATCGGTCACAACGGCAAGCTTTTTTATATTTCCTAAAAGGCCGTTTTTTAAATCATTTATCAATGTATCCTGTAAATCATGACCTATTTCAATATCATAAGAATCATCTACGACTTTTTTAAGCTCGCAGTAAAATTTCATTTTATTACCTCCATTATCAGGTTCACAGCAGAACAGCAGAGTTCAGCGGTCAGAGCATTTTTCGGCGTCGATCGCAAGCGCTATCATAAGTCCCGAAAGCGCATTTTCATCATTATAAATGTCCAGAATATAGGTATCCGTCAGACTCATGATCTCTTTTGATACCGTCATTATCTTATCCTTTCCGCTGTACACCGAATAGTCCCATTCAAGCCAGTTGCCGTCTACCGTCCAGCCGTTATAATCAAGGGTGAATCTCGGCTTAAAAAAGGTGAACTGCTTTTTTATTCTTCCGGCATAGCTTCCGCCTATATATATCTCAAATACCGGAAGAAAGCTTAGAACCTTTTCCTTCAGCATTCCGACTTCGTTTCCCGTTCTGTCATATATCCTGAAGCAGTGACCCCACGCAAGCTGACCTTTTACAGTAAATACGGCGTTTCCGCCCTCGTCGTAAATATCGTAGCTGTCAAACCATGAAAATATTCTCTGCCTGAATACAAGCTTCATTGCTAATCATCTCCCCCAAATATCGCTTAATATTTACTTCAGCGCTTTTTATTTCCGAAAGAACCGAAGCTTCATTTATAAACTCTGCCTGAGTTCGGAATTTCCTCCATACAAAGCCCTTCGGAATATACCAATGCAGCGTTTTAAACTGAAACAATTATACCATAACGTCCGCCAAAAGTAAATAGCCGCCGGATCATATGCGCTTCAAAACCGCATGGCAACGCTCAGGGCTGCTGCAAATCAAGCTCCTAACTTACAATAGCAAATACGGGAAGAATTGTACGCAAATTTGCAGCTATGCATTAAAGGCTTTTTGTTAAACTAGCTTTTGTAGACATTCTTGATATATAAAATTTGTCAATTATAATTAAGCGCACATTGGATCAAGTTTAAGCCGCTCCCTCTGTGCAGAGGGAGACGTATCAGGAAACGGAAAAACCTACAATGTCAAAACATTTCAATCCTCTCCCTCTGTGCAGAGGGAGACGACGGCGAGGTTGTCGGAGCCGTTGAAAATACATGATTTCAATCCGCTCCCTCTATGCAGAGGGAGACGTTGACTTTACTGACGGAACTGAGGGTACAGTTTCTATTTCAATCCGCTCCCTCTGTGCAGAGGGAGACGGGCTTTAAGATCGGCATTATCTACTTTGTTTAAATTTCAATCCTCTCCTTTTGTGCAGAGGGAGATGCGTTCAGCCCATCAATATACCTGTATTGTCAAATATTTCAATTCTCTCTATGCAGAAGGAGACATAGCGTCAATAGTAAGAAAACAGGGCAGATCGCTCCGCCCTGTTGATTTATCAGTTAATATCAAGAGGCTTGCCGCAGAACTCCGCCATTGCCTTGATCTTTTTCATAGTTTCGGCAAACTGTGCAGGAGTAAGCGACTGAGCGCCGTCGCTCCAAGCATTCTTGGGATCATTGTGTACCTCGATTTCGAGAGCGTCACAGCCTGCCGCAACTGCGCACAGCGACATAGGCTCTACCAGCGAAGCAATTCCCGTTGCATGGCTTGGGTCTATAACTATAGGAAGATGTGTCTTTTGCTTTAGCAGAGGAACAGCGGATATATCAAGAGTATTTCTTGTAGCCGGCTCAAAGGTTCTGATTCCACGTTCGCAGAGTATTACCTTTGTGTTGCCCTCAGACATAATGTACTCAGCTGACATCAGCAGCTCCTGAAGGGTGCTTGAAAGTCCCCTCTTTAGAAGTACCGGCTTGTCGCATCTGCCGAGAGCCTTCAGAAGAGTAAAATTCTGCATATTTCTTGCACCTACCTGAACGACATCCACATCTGCGAACAGATCAAGGTCGGAAAGATCCATAATCTCAGTTACTATCGGAAGTCCCGTTACCTTTCTTGCCTGAACGAGAAGATCAATACCCTCCTTGCCAAGTCCCTGAAATGCATACGGAGAAGTCCTTGGCTTGAATGCGCCGCCTCTAAGCATTGTAGCTCCGGCTTCCTTAACTGCTATGGCAGTAGTTATTATCTGCTCCTCGCACTCTACCGAGCAGGGGCCTGCAATAACATTCAGCGTTCCGCCGCCGATTTTTCTTCCTGCCACTTCGATAACAGTATCGTCAGGGTGAAAACGGCGGTTTGCATTTTTATACGGCTCCTGAACACGCTTAACAGCTTCAACTATCTCCTTTGCCTGAACCGATTCCATGTCGATCCTGGTAGTATCACCGATAAGCCCTATGATATTGGAATGAACTCCCTGAACAAGATTAGTTTTTACATCAAAGCTCTGAAGCCAGTTCATCAGCTCGTCGATCTGCTTTTCCGAAGCTGAATTTTTTAATACGATTACCATTTCAATTCCTCCAAAAATAATTTGATTAATAAAAAAGCCGCAGCCCGAAAAACTCAAGCCACGACTGAAATATTACAAGTATAAAGTATCTGATTACCTACTCGCCTAATCTCAATGCAGCTTTCTTCACACGCCAAAAAAACCTGAAGCCAAAAAAGAAGCTCAAGCTAAAAAAGAAGTATGTAAAGACTGCGTTTGAAATTACAGAGTACATAACCAGACTTTTCCTTTCATAATTTTATTAACACAGATATTATAAACCCTGAACTTATGCTTGTCAAGTATCCTATGATTTTTTTACATTTTATTCATATGGGAGCTGCCTGCGCAATAAAAATCAATCCATTCCAAAAAGACATATGGCTAATAAATAAAGGGGACATTCCCAAGACTGTAACAATTATTTCAATCCTCTCCCTCTATGCAGAGGGAGACACTGCCATATACACAATACAACATGCAATACATACAAAAATATATATTACTTGTTATGTTCTGAGCCTTGACTATTAATATAATAATTAACACATTTAACAATAAATTTAGCCTTGCTTATATCATTTTCTTTACAATATTTGTCTATTAAATAGTATTCATTTTCAGCAATATTAATTTTAAACTGTTTGATATTGTTATTTTTCATATAGTTCTTCATATAGTTGTTCATATATTATTTACCATTTGTACTAATTTCATTCACCCACTTTGTTATATTTGCACAATATACAATTATTTGTGCATAATGTATATAAATTTCAATCCTCTCCCTCTATGCAGAGGGAGACTGAACAGTGTCGATAATATCGTTGTCCTTTCCGGATTTCAATCCTCTCCCTCTATGCAGAGGGAGACAAGTTGGCAGGGCAATAACAAAAGAAGAGTTAGATATTTCAATCCTCTCCCTCTATACAGAGGGAGACTTGCCGCAGAAAATCCGAGAGCAGAGCCGCTATTATTTCAATCCTCTCCCTCTATACAGAGGGAGACTGCAAAGTTGCACAATATACTACATTTAAGCTGTCATATATATGTGCAGCTCTGCTAAATATTTTATCTGCGCAAATTATTTTCAATAGATTTGCAATTTTTTATAAGTAATATTCTAGTGCGAATAATCCATGAATTCTATGTAAGCTTATCATTCGCGCTAAAATATAAGCGGCTTCTCAACATTTATTGTATCCTTTGCTCCGATGTGTTCTACTTTCGTTTTGTGATTATCACCTAAATAATAAAACCTCAGGCTATCCTTTTCCTTGTCTATTATATTTTCAAGCTTTTGCTTTACCTCCCTGCATTTAGCTGCGTCCATAATACATTCAAACACTGAATTCTGAACCCTTACCCCGTAATTTACACATTGCTTTGCTACCCTTCTTAGTCTGGTCTTTCCTGCTTTGGTTTCCGTATTTACGTCATACGTTATTAATACAAGCATATTTATCACTTCCACATAAATACTGGATAACTGTCCAGATCGCCTCTTATATATCTTGCAAGCAGCAGAGCCTGAACATACGGAAGCATTCCCCATTCTGCTTTTTCTTCAAGAAATGGGTGCTTAATTATCTGGCTCTTTCGGTTCTGCCATGCCTCAAGAAAAATTCTTCTTGAATCATCAGACATTATGACTGCGCCGTTTTCACATTTGACAAAATCCTTACCTGATACCATCTTTTTATTTATCAGCATTAAAACGAAACGATCGCACATAACAGCTCTGAACTCTTCAACAAGATCCAAAGCCAGCGAACGTCTTCCCGGTCTGTCAGTATGCATAAATCCTACAAACGGATCAAGACCAACCGCTTCAAGAGCAGAGGTGCACATTCCTGTTGCAAGAGAATACGCAAAGGACAGCATTGCGTTTACATTATCAGTCGGAGGCCGCTTATTTCTTGATGTAAAGCTAAAATCATCCTTCTGCTGAAGTATCATATCGTTAAATACTGAAAAATATACTGACGCAGCCTCTCCCTCTATTCCTCGGAGAGCGTCTGCAGATGTTACCTCAAAGCACTTTTTGAACGACTGCGCAAGAAAACGTGATTTGGCTTTGAACTTATCGGTATCTATCCTCAAAGCATGATCCCTGACCGTTCTTTCGATCACCCATCTGCTATTGTATATTTTTCCTGCTATCATATTTCGGGCAATTTCCAGAGAAGCGGCGCTGTCCTCTGCAATGCGGTACTGTTCTCTTCTCAGAAATACATTTCCGCTAACCGCTCCCTGAGTTCGGCAGAGGAATCTTCCGTTTGAGCTCATGTAGCATATATCTATGCCGTATTCTGCACACTTGCCCATAAGAGCAGGACTCGCTCCTGTATACCCGAAAGTAACAATAGAATCAAGATTATGAAGCGGAACTCTGCCGATACATTCTCCCTCGGCGCTTATGACCACGTTCTCACCGTCAAGTGAAAGGTATCTGTCAGGAGTTGTAACATAAAGCGTGTTAAGTAGCTTCTTCATCTGAAATACCGCCCTCCGTTTCGTTTATTGCCTCTGTAACATATTTCCTCGCGCTTTTATTCTTCATCAGACCCGGCAGGCACAAATCCTTCAGAGAACAGGCGTTGCACGATTTGCTTCTTTTGACCTTCGGAGTATGTTTTCTGGCATACAGCATACGCATCTCGGCAATAACAGCTTTGGTTCTCTCACGAAGCTCCTTGCTAAACACAACTTTATACCTTCTCTTATTCTCGCCGTAAAACATAAAGCCTTCGTTTATTTCGCAACACAGCATTTCTTCAAGGCACATTGCCTGAGCGCACAGCTGCATTATATCGCTTTCGTTTTCCTTTGGCTCTCCCCGTTTGTATTCAACGGGAACTACAGAATATTTACCCTCATGGCCGAAAATCTCTGTTCCGTTTTCCGAACATATAAATTCGACTACGTCACATTCGCCGTTTATCCCCAGCTCTGAAGATGAAACAGCCATGCCTCGGGTAATTATTCTGTTTCCGCGTTTCTCGGTAAACTCTTTGTCGTGAGCGTTCCTATGCATAATGCTTCCGTCGACAGTACGGTAATTTTCTTCCCATTGCTGTTCAATATATATTAGCGCCCATTGTCTGCGGCAGAAAACAAAATGCTGTATTCCGGAAATAAGCAGATATTCGTTCTCGTTGTATTCCGTCATATCATATCGTAAACCTCAGGCTCCAATCCCTCCAGCTTATCGGTATAAATATTATAATCGTCAGCGGACAGCGGCTTGCTTACGCCTTCCTTAGGCTCAACATGAAGGCTGCGGTGTACCTTTGCAGAAGAATACTTCGGAGTCTTGCAGCCGTGCTTCCACCAGTATACACTGCAAACCTCCATGCTTCCGTCCGGTCTGGCTGAGGAGCTGTCGTTTTCAAAAAGTGTAATAAGCGCCTGCTTTATCTTTTCTGCGTCTTCGTCGGTAAAGCCTGTTTTTTCCGCAAGCTGACAATTTATTGATCCTTTTGCAATATACATACCGAATTCCACCATATGCTTCATTCCCATTGTATCGGAGCTTTTGCTCTGCTTTCCGCTTTCACTGTTGACGCTTTTGGTTATCTGCAAGCTTACTACATCGATCGGAGCAACACTTATAGCCTGATTGATCGAAACAGGGCCTCTTACTCCTACTGAAACATCGCTGCCTTTAAAAGCAAATACCTGTCCGAAACTTCTTACGTCGATCCATTCTGCACAGGCAGCTTTTGCATACTCGTCACGGTCGGTTTTCTTTCCGTTGGTTATGGATCTCAGCGCCGCACAGTTTTCAGCACGGCTGCGAAGGCTGTCAAAACCGTCGTCGCAGCGTTCGTCGGACTTAACAAAAATATTTTCGCCCATATCCTGAAGCCTGTTGCGTATTTTTCTCTTAATACATACGTCAGAGATCTCTCCGTAACCCTCAAAGGTCTCTCTTGGGCGGTTGCCGTTAAGCGGGTCACCGTTCGGATTTGCATTTGCTGCGGTAAATACCACCGCAAAATCAATTTTTGTTGAAAGTGTACTCATTGTTTATTCCTCCTTGTTTTTCTTAGACTTATAAAATTCTTCTGATTGATTATGATAGCCCAACAGATAGCTCGGCTCAAGTCTTTTGGAGCTTGTATAATCATCAGTGATGAATTTTCTCATGATCTCATTCATCAAACTCTGATAATAAACAGCTTTGCCTTTTTCAAGCTTATTGATATAAGGTATTAACCGCTCCTCAATAACCTTCCATGTTTGAGACGGTCTGGTTGAAAACCTCTGCCAGTATCTTCTGGCATTTGTAATACGTTTGTTTTTGTCCGTTTCGTCATAAGAATCAGACTCTGCTTTATCTGCTACAGCAAGAAGTCTGCCGAAGAGATAGCTTCTTTCACAATTATCTAAATCCAGTGCCATCATTTTTTCCTCCTCATTTTTAGTTTTTTCTGTCCTTGCTTTTCTTAACATTGCACAAGCCGCCTCAAGAACCTTCTGCCAATTATAATACTCACTGTAAGCAAGCGGATTTGAAGCCTTGTTTACAAGAGCCGTTACCAGCTCCTTAGGAATATTTCTGTTTTCGGTAACACACGGAATAAGTCTGCACATATAATCTGTCATAACTTTAGGCTTGCATTTTATGAAGCTTCCCTGCTCTGTTCCGAAAGCACATTCGATAAGATCTTTCAGGCTGAACGAATTTACTACTGTCGCTTTAAGCTTACCGTTGAATCTTAACCATGAAGAGCATCTATGCCAATTCTCTACATTTGTAAGAAAACCCGAACCCGAAAGCTCCGAATACAAAACTATTGACAAACGTCCGGTCGTTGCTGAATCAAGTCCCATTACCATAGCTTTTGAATCATGCTTCAACTGTGATCTATAGCCGAAGATCGCTTCCGACAAAAACTGCCTGTATGCAGGATATGTATCGGCAAACTGAACCTCTTCTCCGATAGGCAGTCCGGCATAGCTTACAATAGGATTGGGAAGTTTGCGCAGAGCGCTTTCCCATATTACAAGCATAAGAGAATTTTCAATATTTACGCCCTGCCTCCTTATAAGCCATTTTAAAGCGTTATGCATTTTCTGAGAAAAATCGTAGCTTACAGAAAGAGCCTGCTCCTTATTATCGAATCTTCCTCTATATGCAAAGCCGCTTTTATCGTTTGCGGATATAAGTTTGCCCATGTCTCCGGAATTGCGTATCTTTGACGGATGCTTATATGTACATGGCAGCTCTCTTCCGGTAGCATAGCAAAGCTGAACATTACCCATCATATCGGAATTGTACTCAACAAAACAGTCGTAAAGCGTTTTATCTTCCCATGTACGGGATTCCCGCATTATATCGGTATACTCTATTCGAAACCTTACAAATGCATCTTCCTGTTTTATTCCCTCAATACTGACCTTATCCTTAAGTCTTCCGCTCTCATCCTGTATGAGAACGCCGGCAGCGATTAGATCCTTTATTAAGCAGCGCTTCTCAAGATACCGATAAACCGCCGTAACTGCGGCATGACCCGAATCAGACTGCTCCCATGCTTTAAGCTGTGCAAGATACGCCTCAAAACAGTCTTTGTTATCGGAAACATAATCTCCGTAATCGCCTGCAATATAAACAAGCTTGTCCGCAAAAGGATGAGGACATGGATTGGAAGACCTGACGGCAGAACCTTCTGTAACCGGTATTACAGTTACTGCGTCAGACTTCACAACTGTCCTTGCAGACTTAAACTCACCGCTTTCGCTCAGCGTTAATTCTATCTGCGCATTTGCAGTAGAATGAGAAATAGGAAGAAGCTGAGGATCACATTCTGTATTTCCGCAGTTGCTCTCATAAACCTTATAAAGCTCGTTAGTCCAGCTCACTTCCGTCACCTCCGCTGAATTCGTCAAGTCCGCTGAAATTGTTCAGTTCTTTTCCGAACTTCTTCATAGGCATTTCCTTGATATGCCGTTTAATAGTGCATTCCTCCGGACGGATAAAATCAATTACTCCGTTTTTCATTACAGGCTGCCACAGACGCACAGTCATCTTACCCTTGTCTTCATCGCAGACTGCTTCGTCACAGTAAGTTATTCCATGGAGCATGATCCCGTATAATATTTCGTCCTCTTCATCATACGCGCCTTTTCCTTCTCCGAAAACGCAGGGTTCAGCATATGCCTGACATTCCCGAGTTCCAAGATAACAATCTCTTCTTCCTCCCCTTTCTATCATTCTTTTGGCAATATTATGGTGCTTGTTCTCGTTCCGATCCTCGGCAAGCTCCGGACGGTTCTCGTTCCATTCAAAATGCGCCCTGACCTGATAGCTTACATCTCTTAAATATGTACAGTAAGCCAGATCGTTGCCGCCGCCGTATTTTATGGGTCTGGTTCCCTTACGAATAGTAAGGATAGGCTTCATTACTCTTACCGAATCAATTATCCAGACGAACGTAGGCTTCCAGTAGATCGACGCAAGTATACCTTTCAGCGACTCATATGTAGGCACCGGATATGAGAACTTCTCCAGTCCCGGTCGGGTAAGAATGTCCGAAAACAACGCATACTCGCCGCTGACGGAAAACTCGACCGTATTGCGGTAGTTGGGTTTGCTCATTGTATCACTCCTTTTTTCTGACGTGTTTATATAATAAGTTTAATATTATATACTGATTAATCCATGATTTATTATATTATCGCTGTAATTCGGCGCGGATTTTGAATTTACCGCATGGCACTTCTATACAGTAAATTCTTTTTCAAAATATCAAAACCTCACGCTGAATATTTTCACGTTTGATACCAAGATCTACAGTATCATAGAACTCCTTTTTAAGTGCAAATACACCGCCTGATCTCAGCTCATATACGGCGTTATCTGAACGAAGCGCTTTAAATGCGTCATGATATACGCTAACCGTGTATTTTTGAGCCTTTCTCAAAAGCTCGGTTTCTCTGCCGGGTCTTATTTCAGAATTAAGCTCAAGAATAATTTCCTCGGCTTCTTCATTATACGGCACCAAAATATCCCTTGTATTTTCTGATATGACGCAGAACAGCTTTCCGGCTGTAGCAAATGCCTGAGAGATAAATTTATCATTGCTTTCGGATAATTCAAAACGGTAACTGTTCAAAGACAGCAGATTCAGCAGCGTAGTATCAGTACCCATGACATTTTCTTTATAGCCAAGTTCTCTTTCAAACTCTTTATACAGCTTCCTGAAATAAAGCGACATGACTTCAACGCCCAGATAGTCTTTGAAATCGGCTGATAAAAACTGTCTTGAAATATCCTGTGCGGCTGTTATTTCCTTCAGGTAAGCCAGCTTTTCCTCACAAAGATTTATTACATAAACCGGACGGATTTTATCCCTGCCGTTTCGATTGCACCTTCCAGCCGCCTGTGCGAAATTATCCATTCCCGCCAGCGATCTGACAACACAGTTAAAGGAAATATCCACTCCGGCTTCGATAAGCTGAGTAGTTACGCATATAACAGGCATTTTTTTATCGAGCAGCTCTCTTATCTCATTTATCTTGTCTTTTCTATGACGAGGACACATATTTGTGCTTAAATGTATAACGACCGGCTTTTGCTCGTCGGGCATTCTGTCAACTATTTCCTTAATTGATACAAATAGATTATAAACTGACTTTTTTGTATTTGCTATCAAAAGCAGATTGCCGTTTTCAAGATATTTTTCACAACTGAAAGCAGCTGCCTCCGCAAAGGTATAGCCTTCAGTTTTAAGCAGAGGTATAAGCTCGGTACGCTGAAGCTGCTGAAAATCAGCGCTGTGATCTCCTGTCATACTGTACTCCTCGTCAAGTATGATAGGATAATCGGTATTTTCAAAATCAGGCTGAGTAGCAGAGCAAAGAACAATAGTACAGCCGCATATTCCTGAAAGAAAATTCATTGCCAGATTAAACAAATACACACATTTCAGCGGTATCGACTGAACCTCGTCAATAATAATAACCGAATCTGCAAGACGGTGGAATCTTCTTACCGACGTCATTTTTCCGAGAAATAAAGTATTAAGGAACTGTACCATTGTAGTAGCTATTACGGGAGAATCCCATTTATCGCATTTAAGCTCGTAATCGGCTAGCTCCTCAGCGCCTTCTATTTCACTTACGATATTTGAATAATGCTCTAAGAAAAGGCTTTTATCTCCGACTAAAGCGCCTATTTCTCCGCTGTTCTGTTCAAGTATAGACATGAACGGCGCAACATATATGATTTTTTTCTTTTTAAAATTGCCGCAGTAATCCGCCGCAAATCTAACAGACGATATAGTCTTTCCTCCGCCTGTCGGAACTATGAGCCTGCATATTCCTCTTTTTTCAGAAGCAAATTCAGCGCACCTGTCCGATATATCAGTTCTTATTACCGATAAAGGACTTTTATCAGCTCTGAAGCTGTCGCATTTATCCCTGATATTTTTTCGCATACTTTCCCAAAGCTGCTGCGTATCCGCCTCGCATGAAACAGTTTCTGACATAAAATCCGACGTATCTGTACGGTCTGCGTCTACAAGCACCGACTGGCACAATCTTTCATACATTCCCATATAAAAGGCAAACAGCGTATACTTTATATTTTTTTTGCTGCTGAGCTTTTCGGTCTTATCGCTTAGATCCAGAAGCTTCATGAGCATATTCATATGTTCATCCGCCGCTGTTTTCAGCAGACTGATAAGCTCGTCCTCCTGTACAACTGTACCTACGGCTTTATGTATTTCATCATATCTGTCCGACTTTGAAATACGCTTCTTAAAATAGTCATTACACTCTTTGTCTATCCAGTCGTGAAGTCCGTGATGAGATATTACGATATGCGCGATAAGCTTTGCGGCAGCATCGACCTCCTGGCCGCCGACTTTTCCGGCAAGCTCCATTATATACTTCGCTCCGGCATAGCTGTGGTCTATATCTCCCCTGGCATAGCTGTTCCGGTTATGTATATAGTCAGCAAAATCTACGGTAAGCTTGCCAATATCATGAACCAATGCGGCAACAGCAGCTATAGCTGAGACACCGTAACTTTCAGCAAACATCACAGACAGCTTCTTTACGCCTTCCGTATGTTCCCCTACAGTTTGTTCTCTTCCGTCAGTTTCACGTATATGAGCAGTGTATTCCACAAAATTCCTCCCTTTCATATCATCTATTTACATTATACCACATTTTTTTCAATTTGGTGGTCATTTTTTTGTACTTTTACAAATTTGTGTGTAAAATTTTGAACCTGAAATTTAGTTATTTTACACAAATTAATATATAAATGCCTCAAGCGTCACAAATCGACATTGCAAAAAACTGCCTGTATGCCCAAAAACGGCATACAGGCGGTATAATTTACCTTTTATCAAAGCTAGGGTTAAACGCATAGAAGTTTTTTGAATCAAGCATATCCTGAACCATTCGCAGTCCTTCGCCGAAACGCTGGAAGTGAACGATCTCACGCTCTCTAAGAAACTTTATAGGGTCTCTTACATCGGGATCGTCGGCAAGGCGCAAAATGTTGTCGTAGGTAGTACGAGCTTTTTGCTCCGCTGCGAGATCCTCTGTAAGGTCTGTTATAGCGTCTCCGGTAGATTGGAAGGTGCTGGCTGAAAAAGGCATTCCGGAAGCTGCTATAGGATAAATACCCGTTGTATGATCAACAAAGTAAGTGTCAAATCCGCTTTCCTTTATCTCTTTGATCGAAAGATTCCTGGTAAGCTGATACAGTATAGCGGAAACTATCTCCATGTGAGCTAATTCTTCTGTTCCTACATCTGTCAATATAGCCTGAACTTCTCTGCACGGCGCTGCATAACGCTGATTAAGATACCTTAATGAAGCTCCCAATTCGCCGTCCGGGCCGCCAAGCTGACTGATAATTACCTTTGCAAGCGCAGGATTAGGGTTCTTGATGTTAACCGGATATTCCAGTTTCTTTTCATACTGCCACATTAACTTTCACCCCTTTCCCAGGGAAACGGCGTACTTACCCATTCCCATCTCTTCGGGTTGTTCGACGCACCTGCTGTCAGAGGACCGAACTTCTCCTCATATTCCCTGACGACTTTCTCATACTCAGCCTTGTGCTGCTCAAAATACTCAAGACCATTGCGGCAAGTCGGATGACTGTCCAAATATAGGTTAGCCTCGACTAAGGCAAAGGTAGCAGCCTGTACCTTTCTCATTAAACGCTGCTTTTCAGACATTGCCACGCCTTACCGCCTCCTCTCCGATAAACGGTTTATCAAGCGACGGAAAAACCGTACCTCTCGATAAGCCTGCGTCAGAGTCATACGGCTTTTCCCAGCTCTGGAAAGGCACATATGCCATTGCTACAGGCGTATCCGGAGGAAACGCACCCTGCGGCATGGGACAGTTTTTACCCATACAGGGTTTTGAGTCCTCTGCGTCAAGGATTTTTCCAAGCAGTCCGCTCTCCATAAAATCCATTATTAAATCACTCCTGTTACTTGTTCTGTATCACAATGCGTAACACTTTATTATATGTCCGAAACAAGTATCCGGTTACTTCTGATACCGGAATAAAACAGAATAAATTAAGAGCCGGAGATAATTCTTCGGCTCTTAATTTATTTAAAGAAATTCTTTTACATCGGTTACAAGCTTCTGCTCCGACTTTATCAGATCTTTTGTTATTTCGGTAACTTCTTCATCTGCCCCGGTGTATTGGTTTAGGTATCTGTTAAGTGATTTTACTCCCATATTACAGCCGTCGGTCAGCAGATCGGCAATCGTACTGTCAGAGTTTTCAACTGCCAGCTTAAAGTTGGTTTTCATCCATGACATACTCTTAGCAACAGGGTGCGGTTCCTTTGTGCTTTGTCCGTACTGATTAAGAAGCTTATGAGTTTTATCGCCCAGCCGCTTATGTGTTTCCCTACATTCTGTCATTACTTTTTTAAGCTTTTCATTCTTTACAGAGGGAAGCATTTCGTTTAATGACTCAACCCCCATCTGTATTCCCGAATTACATTCTGTCAGAAGCTTTGTTGTATCATTTTCAGCCATTTAAAAGCATCTCCTTTCATATGTAATTATACCCGTTTTTAAAATATATACTCTTATAAATAATAAACTGCACCGTATTAAACAGTGCAGTTTTATTACAAGGAATATTTTTGTTCTTTAATTTTAAATTTTATTTTTAACTATTCTTCTTTTTTATAGCAGCTATTCCTGCAATGCTGAGAATAACAGCTGCGGACAATCCGCCGGCTACTCCTGTATTAGGAACTGAATCAGACGGCTTTGAACCTGCGGAAGACGCGCTCTTTGAAGAAGCTGCTGACGAAACAGCTGTACTTGCGCTCACATCGGATTTTGAAGACGTATCCGCTGTTGATGAAGTATTTGTATCTGCGCTTGACAAATCAGCTTCAGATGAAGTTACTGCTTCAGATGAAACATCAGAACTGCTGATCTCACTGCTTGTTTCAGAGGATACCTCCGATGAGGTTTCTGATGATACATCAGAAGACGAGGAATCACCGCCGGGTGCAGCAAGCGTAAGCTTTGTATATGTCACGCCGTAGCCGCTTAACATCATACCGTTAGCTTTCAGCGTAGCTACGTCATCTTCGGTAAGTTTAAATGAAAATGTCATATCTCCTGCCGCTAGCTCCACACATTGATAAGCATTTAAAGGAGAAGGTCCGCTGAGAGGAGGCCAGCCGTCGGCAGCGCTCATTATCTTAAGCTGCCAATAATATTCTGAGCTGTTTTCCGTAAAATCCAAGGTAACCGTATCACCCGCTTTTGCGTCTGCAAAATTATCAGCTGCAAGTCCCTTAGAAGAACCCCATGATGTGCCGACATCAAAATTACCTAAATCAATCTCTTTATATACAGTCAGGTCAGAGGGATCAGTTTCTGATGACGATACATCCGCAGATGAAGATTCCGCTTCTGACGAAGACTCAGCTTCAGAGGACGACTCTTCAGGCGCTTTCTCTAAAGGTGTAAGAACTTCAACTTTAATTTCATTATTTAATACGAGGTTACCCAATTTGGAACTTCCGGCAGTAGCAAAAGCTAAAGCTACAACATCATCACGGGCAGATTCACCGTTAACACCTGTCTTATCGTTATGAGTTACATCACTTAGAAATTCCCCTAAATCAAAGGTTTCTGTAACCTCCGCTTCAGGAATACCGGTTGTTTTTATAAGTTTGGTTTTTCTTGCAACATCACTTTGGTCGGTCTTATTTAAGCAAATTGCTTTAATATTAACTCCATTGTTAATTACATCACTGCCGTTTTTAAATGTAACTCGTATTTTTTCACCGTTCTTTCCGTTACAGAAGGGATATTCTGAAATATCATACCTTAATTGATATGCTGTTCCGTAACCCCCAAGAGCGCCGTTAAAAACTTCCCTCTCATATATTGTTTCGTCAGCGGATCCTATAATACTGCCGCCTACAACTCCACCAACTGCAATAAAACCCGCCATTGCCGACGCCAGCAGCCGTTTTAATTTCATAATGTCATCTACCTCCAAAATAATTTTTCTCAGTTAGAACGAATGTTATTCCTCAGTAAATATAATAGCATTTTATTACATTAATTTCAAGTAGTTTCTTGCAAAATTCTAGATAAATATTCCACAAAATTTACTGTGAATTATTGTGAAAATTGCTTAGAAAACGATAACAATACATATAATTTCTGCAACTACAAAAATTGCACAAAAATATGGGACTTACAAAAAAGCAAGTCCCATATCTTATAAGATTGAAATTAAACAACAGGGAGGATCAGATCAATTGAACATTCTGTTCCTTCTAACAGACCCCAGTTCTGGAAGATGTATGTGCTTACAGGAGCAGTAATTCCGGTAAATTCCACGAAATTCTCATATGTGTCCTGATAATAATTATCAATTCCCATTCCTACAGAAGCAAGGCAGTTTGTTCCTACATACCACTCTGCTCCGTTTCCGCAGATACCAACGGCAGCTTCACCTTCTTCGCCGGCTCCGGTATAGCTGATCTTCAGCTCTGCACCCGGAACAGTCGCTCCAAGCTGTACAGGAGTAAACGTCGCCGCATTATCGGCAAGATCTCCTGTATAAAGGTTAACGGTAACGGAAGTTGCGTCAGCCTCTACAGGGATAAGAAGATCTACCTTGAAATTAGAATTCTCTGCAAGTCCCCAATTCTGGAATACGAACGATTCAAGATCATCGCCTACTCCCGCAGCAGCTACAAAATCACTGTATCTATAGGTAAGAACACTTTCAAAGCTTTCACCCTCGGAAGCGAACGACTTGCCTGCACTCTGCCAAGCCCATGTTCCCTTTTCCTTGCCTGCAAGTCCTACTACTCCCCAGCCTTCCGGGTTAGCAGATGTATAGGTAAAGCGAACCTTTGCGCCCGGAATATTCTTTCCAAGCTCACCAGGCGTAACGTCAAGACCCTCGGACGCCAGAACGTCATCATAGATAGGTACTTCAACGAAATGCTCAACGGGAGCTACCAGCTCGATAAGACAGTCTGCGCCTTCAAGACCCCAGTCCATGAATACATATGTACGGACATCATCTCCGATATCCGCAAAGGTCACGAACTCGTCATAGGTCATTTCAACAGTACTTGTAACAGCCTCGCCCTCCGAAGCAAAAGCAGGGTTGTTTTCCGACTGGAGCCATGTCCATGCGTCGTCGTTTGCTTTTCCGGCAACGCCGATAACGCCATAGCCTTCTTCCTGTGGCGATGTGTAGGTAACTCGGATTTTTGCACCCTCGATACCCTTTCCAAGCTGCATAGGGGTAAGCTCCGTATTGTCCAGCGGTCCGTTGTGAAGAACAGTAACATTCACTTCCGGCTCCGGAACAACAGGATCAGTGTCCTCTGCGCTCGCCGCCATCGACATCATACTCAATGCCAAAGCGCTCATCGTCATTGCCGCTAACAGTTTCTTGGTTTTCATTCTAAAACCTCCTATTTATATAGTTTATGGATTATTTTCAAATCCAATTACATTATATCACTAATTTCCAATAAAATCAAGGGATTTTTCACATTTTTTATCAAAATTTTTCACAAATTTGCAGGCACATTTTTGTGTTAATTGACAAATTGTACATATATTTAGCAATTAAATAACTAATCTCCCATATATTGTCGAAAAATGTCGATATTTTAGCAAAAACCAAATATAATTTCGATTGATCAATTAATCTCAAATTAACACAGCTTAAAACTAATTATAAAAAAATCAATGTCTAAAGTCATACTTCAGACATTGATTCCTAATAATTTAAGATAAGCTAACTCTTACTTTTTCTTCTTCGCCACAGCGGCGGCAGCAAGACTGATAATTGCGATAACAGAAATTCCTCCCGTCATCATACCGGTATTGGCAACAGGATCGTTAGCCTTTGATGAAGCTGACGATGATCCTGTATTCCCTGTATTCGATGATGAAGCTTTGCTGTCTGCTGACGAACTGCCGGAAGAAGTATCTTCCGTCTTTGACGAACTGCTGTTATCTGAATCTGAATTGCTTTCCGTATCAGAAGAACCGTCCGATGTGCTGTCAGCTGACGCCTTGACAAGTGAAGCTATAGCGTTATTAAGCTCTTCGGTTACAGCCTTTATCTGTGAATTTGTGCTGTTATCGGTAATAGCCTCGGCTTTAGCCAAAGCATCTTCTACAGCTTTCCACGACTTGTCAGTATAATCTTTCTTATTCAGAGCATCTGCCGACTCAACAGCCTTTTCAAGTTCAGCTGACGCTTCCGTAGTATCTGCAATTACCATAGAATCTACAGCTGAAGTAATCGCAGACTTAGCGTTAGCAATTTCGCTCTGTAATAAGCTTTCCTTTTCCAAAAGCGCTTTAGCTTCCGAAACCGCTGTCTTTACAGCTTCAATGCTTTCAGCAGTATAATCTCCTTCAATAAGATCTGAAAGCATTTTTTCAGTTTCGTCTGCAAGCTTCTGAAGCTCCCCCTTAGGATCATTTTCAGGGATACCGCTAACCGTGAACGTAATTTCAATTGATTTTGAGCTTGCCAGCGATTTTGGATCGAGAGGAGGATTCTTCTTCGTCGAGCCGTAATCGTTGTATATTTCTATACGGTAATTACCATTGCTTTCGAGATCGCCGTACTGAATTTTAGAAGCGTCAAAAGCCGTTTCAGTTCCGTCAACCTTGATCGAATCAAGAACCGCTTTGATGTTAGGATAACTTGTAACTGCTTTAAGCAGATCAACATTAAATACGAAAGCTTCTGTCGTAGCCTGAGCAGACGTATCAATCTTGATCGTAAAGGTACCGTTGCCCTCAAAGGTTTCTGTTATATTGTACTGCGGCCACCATCCTGTATTGGAGAACTGTACCGCGCAATCGAACGACGGAAGTCCGATAGGAGCCGACTCCAGTTTTTCAATAGCCGCAGTAAGTTTTTCAGCCGCCGCAACTATTGAAGAAGCCCCGGCATTATCATTTGCATAAACCGTTCTGGCTTCCTCAAGAGCCGTGCTAAGTTCAGACCATGTTGTTTCCGAGTAATCGGTCTGAACCAGAGCCTCGGCTTTATCTATCGCATTCTTCAAAGCTTCTTTAGCCTCTGTTGCGTCAATTTTAACAAGCTTGCCTATAGCTTCGCGAATCTCATTTTCAGCCGCCTCATACTCAGCTGCCGTATGCAAGATATCTTTTGTATATTCATCATACTTTGTATACACGCTTCTTAAAGCCGTCATGCTTTCCTCAGTATAATCCTCTCTGGTTTTGTACCATAATTCATGCGCCTCATTATAAGCGTTTGTAAAATCGCTTTTGTCTACGGAATTTACGGTAATTTTTACAACGTTGCTCATCGCCGAATTGTAATCGTCCGTTTCGGGAGTTACAGCCCGCATATAATATGTTCCAGCATACTTCGGAACGATCTTTCCGTCAGAACCGACAATTATGTCGCTTGTAACATATAAAAAATCTTTATTACTAGAGAATTGATATGCAACCGGCACTCCGCTGGTATTTTCCTCAACGCTGACAGTAATATCGCTCTCGCCGTATGTCATCGACTCGGCGCTGGCGCTGATCTTCAAAGTGCTGTCGGATTTACCGCTTGAAAGATCTACTGTGACTTTTTCTTCGCTTACTCCCATGCCGGTAAGAGTCGCCTTAACGTCATCATTTGCTACATGCCAAACTGCATCTGCACTGTTGTTTCTGAATTTAATCTTTACAACTTTCAGACTGCTGCAATACAGATATACTTCTTCCAAATTTTGGGCATTTGCTAATGCTAGCTGTAAGTAACCCGTATATCGTACCTTTAAGGTCTTAAGGGAACTATTGGTACTGGTCACTGCAGTTACATTATATGGATTATGACTCGAAATAAACTCAGGTGTGGCTTTTACGTTTGGTATGTCTAGGGAAGTTGCGTTCACACAGTTAAAGAACTGATTGTTTACATCTACAGGCAGTCCGTTATATTCGGAAGGAATATCCTGATAGTCCGCCAGAGTTTTATCGTTTACTACTAAAGTATAATACTTACCGTCCGCCGAAAGTTCATAAGAATATAATTCCGATTCAGCAACTGCTGAAAGCGACGCTACGCCCCCGCAAAGCAAAATCATCGCACTGGTCGCAGAAGCGACCAGGCGATGAATGAACTTGATTTTTTTCAAATCAAATCACTCCTTTAAATTTTATGATGCCGTAGGATATACCGACATAAGTTCAGCAATAATTGTTGAACCCGTTGAGGTAACAGCGTTGAATCTTCTGTCGATAAGTCCGGAGCCGTTGGCGCTTACACCTATAACTCCGTTGTCCCAGTAAGCCGTTGATACGCTTACATTGGTAACAGCTTTAGCCTTCTGATTGAGAGTCTTATTGTACAAAGCAACAGCGCTTATATTGTTCTTGAAGTTTGCGCAATACTCTCCGATAAATACGGGATAGCCCTTGTTGGTTACCTTGGCAAGCTGAGCCGCCATATAAGCTTCACCGTATGCTGACTGATCCCATGAGCTTGTTCCGTACTGGTTCAAAGTAAAATCATAGGGATCATAATAATGAACCGAAAGGATCTGTCTGTTTGCCATATCATCAGGCATATCAAATAGTCCTTCGTCAAATCCGGCAGCGGTAAGGTTGATATCGGTATTGTAGCCCGGCATAATAAGGCAGCGGTCGTCGTTTCCGTCGTTTGTGCCTGTTCCGCGCACCGCGTCAACAAACGCCTGATTTAAGGTATAAATATTTAAGTATGCATTTTCAAACTCAGCGTCTGTAAACTGAGATCTCTGATATTTTCCGCTGATCATAAGCTCGTTCATTCCCTCGAACAGCAGAGCCTGATTGTAGTTTGCAAATCTCTGAGCGATCTCTGTCCACATAGCGCTGTACTTAGCCGTAACGGCTGAGAATTCCGCACTTGAATTGTCAAGACTGATGTCGATCCATTTTCCTGTAACTCCGTCGCCTCCGTCATGATGAACGTTAATAATTACATAAAGTCCGCAGTCCATCGCTCTGTCAACAACAGCCTGAATCCTGTCAAGGTAAGCGTCGTTAACATCGCCTGTGGAGCTTACCATATTAAGATAGCTTACAGGAATTCTTACGCTCCTGAAACCCTGATCTCTTACAGCCTGGAAAAGCTTTTCGGTTACAACCGGGTTACCCCATACCGTTTCTCCTACATTTCCGCTGTTATCTACAGAATCAAATGAATTTCCGAGATTCCAGCAAGGCGCGAGATTTGCGTTAATGGTATTCGCGGTCTGTCCGGAAACGTTAAGAGCGTTGCCTTCGTGATTGTCATAGATATGAATCTTCTTGACCTTACACTGATCGTAGCAGGCTACGAAAGAGGTCATATCCTCAGGTATCTCTGTAGTGTAGGTATAGGTACCAGATACGTCAACATTCGGATAATTTGATACTACAGGATTTCCGTCGCTTTTAAGCAGTTCTGCCTGAACAAATGTATTCGGCGCGGAAGTATACTCGACAGTTACGTCAACTGTCGGATTTTCAAATCCGTTTACCGAGAACTGCGAAACATCTATGTTCCACTCGTTTGTCGTAACATAAGCTCCAGAACCCTCAACTGTCATAGTTCCGCCCGTGCCTTTAGTCCAGTCACCCGTAATCGTTACTTCTGCACCCGGAACAACAGCGTCAACATATTCAAGAGAAACGATCGATACGCTTGTATCGCCGATCTTACCCGTCTGAAGATTGATACCGTAAGGTGTACTTCCTGCGGCAAGTTTGCCTTCAATATCAGCTATCGAAACAGTCGCTGTATACTCTACGCCAACCTGAGGAGCCGCCTGCCCTACTTCTGTCGGATTCCATCCGCCCCAGTTAGTATCAAACACAAGGAAATCAAAAGTATCCGAATAATCAACATCCTTTAAGCTTCCGTCGGCTTCAGCATACTTTCCGTCCGCATCAAGACTGTTATACTTATACTTGATCTCAAAAGAGCTCTTGCCGTAATAAGCGTTCTTCATGTAAGTAGCGATATACGTTCCGCTTCCCGTATATGTACCCTCGTTAAAAGCGCTGACCCCCGCCGCGGTTGCCATTGTACAAGCAACCGCCGCTGCAGAAGCCATACTTATGACTTTTTTTACTAAATTCATAATAAATAAACCTCCTTTACAATAGACATTCAGCTTTGAATATCAAAACCGTTTATAACTTACAGCTTTTCAGTACATCGGAATCAACCTCCCTTTTATCTTTATTAATGACTTTGCACTTGTATTCGATTACAGCTATGCAGAATGTCATTTGAATTTATCTTCTGTAAGCTATGCTTCTATAATAGCACAATTAAACATATTTTTTGCTTAAACGGTAAAAAAATATGGCTAAATGGTATAATTGGAAATTATGAATTTATTGCGTAAATAAAAACAGACTTTTTATTACAACTTACGACATTGGATAATTTCAATATATTTCAGAGATCACGCACCTGAGTATATGTAACTTTTTACAAAGCTATCTTTACAATAAATTTAGATCTTCAACAGTTTCTTCTTTACATCTTCCTGCCGGTTTTTGCTTATAGGAAGCTCTTCTCTTTCGCTTCCGTAAATAAATACCCTGCTGCCCGAAAACTGTTCGATATAAACCGGATTAACAAGAAAAGATTTATGGATCAGTATAAAGCTTCTAAAGCATTCATCATTCATCAATTCAGATATTTTACCGTATATTTCGATATTTTCATTGAACGTATGAATAATAATATGCTTTCCGCTGCTTTGAATATAACGTATCCGAGAGATCATGATCGTATTTTCCATTCGGTTTTTAATAAATCTAAAGCTTCTGCAGCTGCAGTGACCTATTATAAACCTATCGATGCAAGCAGTTACCTCTGATTCTGTAAGCGGTGAGATCAAATAGTCAAAAGGCTTTAATTTTATAGTATCAACAGCTTTTACTTCTGTATCCGATATAAAAACCAGTTCCGCCGTTTCATCTAAATAACAGTTCCTTATCTTACCGGCAAGCTCAATTCCTGAAATATCTGAAGCGCTGTCAAAAGAACCGATACAGATAAAGATAAGATCAAACCTGTTGAACTTTGAATATTCCCGCAGCAGCCTGCCGTTTGAATCAAAACAGGAAATATTCAAGCTTGAGTCATACTTTATATCGTATCTTGCCAGTGTTTCCTTGATCAAACTACTGTCATAAATAGATTTGCAGATGACGGCTACTTTTATCATATAAGCACATCCTGTCAATTATTAAAAAATACACTCTATAATATTTAACAATCAAAAAGGCCGAATAGTGCAAACGATTACAGAAAAAAGCGAATTTTTTGTTTGATTGCACAAAAAAATTGAAAGTCTGTAGACAATATCCACAACAAATTAAATTTAATAATAATTATTTTCATAGAAATATTTTACTTTTGTTCCATTTAAATCAGAGTAGTATATAATACAAAGCAATCGTAAATATGCACAAATAATCTGCCGAAAATTATACAGGTTTGTAGAAAAAAATTTGAGCGTTACATATTTTTAGAAAATATATTGTATTATTCCAGAAAATACTGTATAATAGCAGTAAACGGCAGCAGATCGCATATATCCCTTTTTTAAGGTAAAAAGAGATAATCCTGACGCTTCCAAACCTTAAAAATATATCAAAACCGACAAATTTAAAAAAAAGATTGCAATTATAGATAAACCGTGATAGAATATAATTAGTGAAGTTTAAATTGAATAAAAAAGAATATGAAAATATCCGGTCTTAAATTAAAGTAAAGAGATGGTAAAGTATGATATCGCAGAAGACGATCCTGGTAGTAGAAGACAATGCTGTTAACCGAATGACGCTATGCGCTATTCTTGCTTCCCGATACAGGGTACTGGAAGCGGAAAACGGACAGGACGCACTGAAAGTTTTAAAGGAGCATAACAATGATATATCGCTGATACTTCTCGATATAGTAATGCCTGTCATGGACGGCTACGCTTTCTTATCTGCGATCAGGGAAGATCCTTTATTCTCATCTATACCGGTCATAGTTACCACTCAGAGCGACGGAGAAGCGGACGAGGTCGCCGCTCTTTCGCACGGCGCAACGGATTTTGTAGCCAAACCGTATAAAAGCCAGATAATCCTTCACAGGGTCGCGGGAATAATCCGTCTGCGTGAGACCGCTGCTATGATCAACCAATTCAAGTATGATAAGCTTACGGGAGCTTACAACAAAGAATTTTTTTATCAGCAGATCAAAGAGATAATACTTCAGCACCCCGAGCAGAAATATGATATAATTTGTTCAGATATAGAAAATTTCAAGCTGGTAAACGATATATACGGAATCAAAGCCGGTGATAATCTTCTCAGATCTGTAGCGGACGTTTACCGAAGATATGTCGGTGAACACGGAATATTCGGAAGGCTTGACGCAGATCAGTTCGTGTGTCTGCTGGAACATCACTGGGATTACAGCGACGATATGTTTATCGAATCATGTTCAATGATAAAAAATATGTCGGGATATAAAGCAATAGTGCTGAAATACGGAGTATATGAAGTAAAAGACCGTTTAATTCCTGTGGAGCAGATGTGTGACCGCGCTCTGCTTGCGGCACGAAGCATAAAAGGACAGTACGGAAAATATTTTGCAAAATACGGCAGTGAACTTCGCACAAAGCTTCTGAAAGAGCAATCGATAACCGAAAGCATGGAATCTGCGCTTTCAGACGGTCAGTTTGTAGTCTATCTTCAGCCAAAGTACAGAATAACAGACCGGCAGCTCAGCGGAGCCGAAGCGCTTGTACGTTGGGAACACCCGGAGTGGGGACTGCAGCCGCCGTCTGAATTTATACCTCTCTTTGAAAAAAACGGCTTTATTTCAAAGCTTGATAAATTTGTCTGGGAAAAAGTATGCGAGGAACTGAGGAAATGGGACGATAACGGCTATCCCGCCATACCGGTTTCTGTAAACGTTTCTAGAGCGGATATATATAATGCCGATATTACTGATACGCTTCTTGATATTGTACGGCGCTACGATATTCCTCCGTCGCGTCTTCATCTTGAAATAACAGAAAGCGCCTATACGGACAATCCTGAACAGATAATACAGACGGTAAGCGAGCTTCGCAGGTACGGATTTGTTATTGAAATGGACGATTTCGGAAGCGGTTATTCATCGCTGAATATGCTTAACCAAATGCCTTTGGATATTCTAAAGTTAGATATGAAATTTATCCAGAACGAAACTGCGGCTTCCGATCAGAGAATCCTTAAATTTATTATTGATCTTGCCAATAGTATGGATCTGAGCGTTATAGCCGAGGGAGTTGAAACCTCGGAACAGCTTGAACGGCTCAGAGATCTGGGCTGCGATCAGGCTCAGGGTTACTTTTTCTCCAGACCAATGCCTGCCTGCAGCTTTGAAGAGCTCCTGCGCAGCGAAGATATATATACGCTGTGCTGAGTATATTGCCGCATTACAGTAAATCTGCCGAAGCCTACAGCGCCTGATGCTGTAGATCAAATCCTTGAAAGGACGTATCAAGCCAGTGAAAAAATTTCGTGAGATATTTGAAAGCTACGGCGGCGACTGTGATTCGGTCATGGAGCGTTTCATGTCGAATGAGGCTATGTATATGAAAATATTCAATATGCTGTTTCAGGACGATAATCTGAAAAAGCTGGGCGGCGCGATCGAATGCGGAGATCTTGAAAAAGCCTTTGAAGCCGCACATACTCTCAAAGGAGTAGCTGCAAATCTCGGACTTACCCCGTATTATAAAACAATAAACAGAATTGTCGAGCCGCTGCGCTCACGCGAGCCGCGTAATGACTACCCTGCCCTTTACCAAGATATACTGACCTCATTTACCGAAGTTGAAAGGCTAAGAGAATTACTTACAGCTTCTGATTGATTTGAATTGTTGATTTCTTCTTATCCGGCGATGTGCTTTATTTTCCTTTAAACTAATCTTTATAGCTGTAATCAGCCGCCGTATAAAAAAGTTTTTGATCGTTCTGAAAAATAATGTTAAAAAGGATAAGATTAATATGAACAGACCTAAAGTCAGACAGGAAATTACTTTGATAAGAAAATTCACGTTAATAGGTACTATGTTGCTTCTTTTACTTATGCTGCTGTTTTTTGTAGTAACGATTTTCGGCAACCAGCACCTGTCCACACAGATGGCTCTGCTTACCGAGCATCCTTTTACAGTAAACGGTGATGTCGGAAATATAAGAACAAACCTTGCCCAGATGCGCGTCAGAACAGAACGCCTTCAGGCTTATAATCAGCCGGAAGACGTTGAAAAAGTAAGCTTAGCCCTTAATAATCTGAATAAGGAAATGGAAGATCTGCTGAACGACGTCGAAAACCTGTATCTCGGGCCTAAGAAGGATACCGTAGCACTCAGAAATTCATATAATGAAATCCTGGAAGCCCATGAGCTTCTGATGCAGTTTGCGGAGCTTCCAGAATCAAATACAGATAAAATTACCGATTACGAAGAAAAGCATCTATATCCGCTGTATGATAAATTTGAAGAAAACGCTCAGAATATACTGTCTTATGTCCGTGATACTCAGCAGAATATCTTCAACTCAGCAAACAAGATGGGAAGAACTACGCTTACATGGTCAATAGTTCTTATTGTTGCCACTGCTTCAGGTCTATTGTATTTTCAATCATCTGTCAGAAAGCTCAGTCAAAGACTGTACGAAAAAAATGAGCAGTTTGATATTCTCTCCAATACCGTTGACGAAGCTTTCCTTATTTTTGAACTCAGTAAAAAGCAATGCGATTTTGTATCAGGAAGTACGGTCAAGGTTCTGGGAATACCTGCTGATAAGCTGCGCGAAGAACGTAAAATTCTTTTTGATTATATGAACGAAGCTGACGCAGACAAAATAAAGAAATCTGTATATTCCGAGAACTGCAAGTCCTGGAACGATATAATCGAATACAACTATCCGAAAAGCACTCAGTCTCACTGGCTTCAGCTTCGTATATACCGTGTCGGCGGAAAAGAAACCGATAAGTTTATAATGACACTGACAGACCGAACAGAGGAGAGGCGTATAAATCAGGCGCTTAAGGACGCTCTGGCAAGCGCTCAAAACGCAAATAATGCAAAACGTGATTTCCTGTCGCGTATGAGCCATGAAATACGGACTCCTATGAATGCAATAATTGGCATGACAACGATAGCTGCCGCTTCTATTGAAGATAGGCTCCGCGTTGAGGACTGCCTTAAAAAAATTAGCTATTCATCAAAGCATTTGCTGATGCTTATCAACGATGTGCTTGATATGTCGCGTATAGAAAGCAACCGAATGAGATTAAATCAGGAGCCGTTTGACCTATTCCAGTTTCTTAACGATTTCGTATCAGTCATATATATGCAGGCTCATGACAAGGGGTTAGAATTTACAGAAAGGACCTCCGGTTTTTCAGAGCATACTACATATATAGGTGACTCACTGCGGCTTAATCAGATACTTCTTAATCTTATTTCCAATGCAATAAAGTTTACTCCCAGCGGCGGAAAAGTAAGCCTTGAGGTAACAAACCTTCCGAAGAGGAACAATCAGAACTGGCTGCGTTTCGTAGTATCAGATACAGGTATAGGTATGGACGAGGACGGACTTTCACGGCTCTATGTTCCTTTCGAGCAGGCAGACGCTTCGATCACCCGAAAGTATGGCGGTACCGGACTTGGAATGTCAATTACTCTTAATCTTGTTATGCTTATGGGAGGAAATATAGATGTCAAAAGCAAGCCGAACGAAGGCACTACTTTTACCGTCGAACTTCCTTTTGAGCAAAGCAATGTTGATATTTATCAATGCAAGGATATAAATATGGAATCTCTTGACGTACTTATCGTTGATGATGAAAAGGACGTTTGTCTGCATACTGCCTTGCTTTTAGAAAAAATGAAGATCAATGCCGAATGGGTTCTGAACGGAAAAGAAGCGGTAAAAACAGCTATAACACATTGGGAAGCAGGTAACGGATTTGACGTTTGCCTTATAGACTGGAAAATGCCGGATATGGACGGAATAGAAACTACCCGCAGGATCCGTGAAAAAATAGGCTTAGATACGCCGATAATAATTATTACTGCATATGATTGGACTGAGATCGAAGAGGACGCCCGTGCGGCTGGAGCAAATGCTTTTATTGCCAAGCCGCTGTTTGAATCTTCTCTTTATAATGTTTTGGTGAACGTTACCAACGGCGCTTTCGGTTTGACAAAATCGGCCGCAGCTGAGGACGGAAACACTCTTAACGGAAAACGGCTTCTGCTGGCAGAAGACAACGCAATTAACATGGAAATTGCACAATCACTGCTGGAGATGAACGGAGCGACTGTTGAATGCGCTGAAAACGGAAAAAAAGCGCTTGAACGTTTTATCGAAAAAGGTGAAGGCTATTTTGACGCCATATTAATGGATGTTCAAATGCCGGTCATGGACGGCTGTGAAGCAACAAGGCGGATTCGCGCATCTGAAAGACCGGATTCAAAGACGATACCGATAATTGCGGTTACGGCAAATGCTTTTGCAGAGGATATTTCAGCAGTACTGGCTGCCGGAATGAACTGTCATATAAGCAAGCCTATTGATATTCAGCAGCTTTGCTCTGTACTTTCACGTCTTTGCTGATCTTACCCGACACAATAGAATAAATATAAAAACCACTTATGACATCGATCATAAGTGGTTTTCATATATACGTTTTACAATAACGGAAGTCTAATTTCGGGTCTTTGACTATGCACAGGTATCAAACGCCATTGCGCCAACCTCTGCATTTTTAGGAACAGATATTTTCGCAAGCCTTTCGCAGCCCGAAAAAGCATAGCTGCCGATAAATTCTAGCGTATTGGGAAGAAATACGCTTTCAAGCTTTTTACAGCCGCGGAATGCACCAGACAGTATTTTTTCCGTTCCCTCAGGTATAATAACTGTTTTAACACAAGTCTTTGCAAATGCACAGCCGTCGATTATTTTTACAGGATATCCGTCTATCTCAGAAGGAACTATTACGTTTTCATCGTTTCCGCAGTAGTTGGTTATACATGCGGATCTTATATTTCTGTCGCTTGATCTGTCATAGACCCTTTCTACAGAATAAGTAAACGGCGATTCACGCTCTCCGGTCTTTTCAAAATCAAAACGATTTGCTTTAGCGTATTTATATACGGCTGAAAGCTTTTTTCCGCTCAGTAAGAAGCCTTCGGTTTTTGTCTGTATATCGCTGTATCCCAGCGCTTTATCACCTATTATTTCAACAGATGAAGGAAGCGATAGGAATTTTAACGACTTGCAGCCGCAGAACGCCCTGTTCCCTATATAAGTAACGCTTTTAGGTATTTGTACACACTCAAGAGAAACGCAGTCCGAAAAGGCTTCAAAGCATATATCCCTGACGGTATTAGGTATTTTGACCGACTTTATAAATCCACAGCCTGAAAAAGCGCCGTGAGCTACAGCTTTTACTGTAATACCGTCTATTTCACACGGTATCTCCACCCTTTCTGCACGGCCGTTATAACCGGTGACCTCAGCGTATTCAACACTGCGTTTATTCTGCATATCAAAATACTCCACTTTATTGTAAGTAAACATCAGACCGGTCTCATTTTTCATAACAGCTACCTCCGAATTATAAAATTATGATAAAATCAGCTAACAACTTTAAAAGTTATACACATTATAGCACATATTTTTTTGAAATGCAATAGTTTTTTCATAAAATTATTTATTTTATATGAAAATAACGTTTTCGCTAAGACGATAGAAAATGTAATCTTAAACTTTAGTTCATTTTATTGCTTTTTAGATATACTACCCTATAAATTTCATTATTACACTGTATTAAATATATAGTCAATAGTCACAGAAATAGCGGAGAAAATTTGTATAATCACATATAGAAATCAACTGCGGATTTTGGTATAATAAATATATAAGCGTATTAATTTAAGGAGCAAAGCTATGAAAAATACAAAAATATACAAGAACATGACCTGTGCTGCAATTACCGCAGCAATAGCCTTACTTTCGTCGGGTTGTTATCTGCTTCCGGACGAGGAGGAGATCCTGCCCGCCCCTACCGTTAAAGCAAGCGAAGTAAAGTATACCACGGTTACGGCTCAGAAAAAGGACCTTGAAAAAAAGGTCGTCAATTCCGGAACCGTTACCGCAGAAAAACAGTATAACCTTGTCTATGAGAAGCAGGGCGGAACGATCAGCAAGTTTTATGTTCACGCAGGCGATTCTGTAAAAGAAGGCGATCCAATATGCGAGCTTGATACGCAGGAGCTTGATTATCAGATCGCTGAAAAGGAGCTGTATCTCAAACGTGCTCGGCTTAACGTTGACGTAATATACGAAAACGGCGGAACTCAGTCGGAAATAGATAAAGCTTATGTAGATGTAGAACTGCTTAATAATGAACTAGACAAGCTTTATGCTCAGAAAGAAGCCGCAACACTTAAAGCTCCGGTAAAAGGAATAGTTTCTTCTCTTTCCGATGTACGGGTAGGCGACAGCGTAAATACCGGACAGGCGATAGCTACAGTAATAGATACAACAGGACTTTACATAGCTATCAAGCCCAACGATTCCAGAGTATATAAAATTGGCACAGAAGTAAAGATCAGAATTGACGATAAATATTATAAAGGTGAGGTCTTCATGACGCCTGACGAGCTGGCCGATTATCAGGAGGAGCAGTCGCAGAACCACGATAAACCAGACGATACGTCAATTGTCTTTGAAACCGAAACTGTTTATGTCAGATTTACCGAAAAAGTCCCTACGGATTCTGTTGGACAGCTTGCAGACTGTATTCTTATTCAGGACAGCGTAAAGGACGCTGTTGTTATATCCAATAATCTTATAAAAACTGTTGACGGAGATAAAGTTGTATATGTTTTGAAGGACGGCGAAAAAACCGCTGTCAAGGTTGAAACGGGTCTGGAAACAGGTTCGCAGACCGAAATAGTTTCCGGAATAAACGAGGGTGACGAGCTTGTTCTCAGATAACGTTTTACCATAAAAGCAGTTTATTGAAAGGATTATTGCAGATGTTTACTTTGCTTTTCCGCAAAATGCGGAACACTAAATGGATGGTGCTTTGCCTGCTTATAGGATTTATTATGGCAAGCGCAATGATGAGTACTATTCCGATATATATGAACGCTTCGCTTCAGAGAATGCTGGTAAAGGACATGGAGGCTTTTCAGCTTGAAAATGAAATTTATCCCGGAGCGTATAATACCTCTTATTCTGTAACTCTCGACATTTCCGCCGACAAGCAGCGCAAGGAAATAGACAGCGTATCATCTCTGGTCGCAGAATCGTACAACGATCTTGACTGTCCTATACTGACCGAGAAGAAATACATATCTGACGAATATCTGTACGTTACAACTATAGAGGCCGCGGCAGGCGAATCCGCTTCCCGTCTTACTCTCGGAGCTATGACCGGAATAGACGAGCATATTGCGGTAAAATCGGGAAGAATGTACGATAAAAACCGCCGCAGCGACGGAGTTTACGAGGTTATAACCACAGAAAAGGCACTGAAGGTTTCGGGACTCGTTACCGGGACAGTATATGAAATAGCAAACGTTTTTGATTCTTCAGCTTCAATAAAGATAGAAATTGTCGGAACCTTTGATGTTGCCGACGAAAACGATCCCTACTGGGCTGAGGGACTGGACAGCGAATACCTTAATACTATGTTTATGGACTACGATCTGCTTTACGGCAGCGCGCTGGATTCTGGAGCGGTAAATATAAACAAATTTTCACAGCGCTATGCTATGGACTACCAGCACATGAACATGAACAATATGTCCTCTATGCTGGAAAAGACCGATGCTCAGGCGCTTGCGTACAGCGATAATAAAATAACCTTTAATCTTCCTGCCGCTTCAATTCTGGAGGATTACGGCGAGAGGGCTTCAAAGCTGAGGTTGATTCTCTGGCTTTTGCAGATACCGGTAATAATGATGATACTGGTTTATCTTTTTATGGTTTCACAGCTCAATGTTGAGCAGGAAAAAAACGAGATTGCTGTATTCAAGAGCCGAGGAGCAAGCAGGTTTCAGATCATGCTTATTTATGCAATGGAATCGCTGTTTCTAGGTATAATCACAGCAGTAACAGGTCCGTTTGCAGGAATGGGTCTATGCAGGATCCTAGGTGCGTCAAACGGCTTCCTTGAGTTTGTAAACAGAAAATCGCTGCCTATAGCAATGACAAAAGACGCATTTTTATACGCAGGACTTGCGGTCATAGTCTTCTTTATAACCACTATGGTACCTATAGTTCCCGCAACTAAAACTACTATTGTAGAGCATAAGCAGTCAAAGTCCAAAAAGAAGAAATTCCCTCTTTGGGAGAAGCTGTGTCTTGATTTTATTCTTGCAGGCGGTTCTGCGGCCTGGCTGTATTTTTACAATAAACAGCAGGAAAAACTTATTGCCGAAGGTCTTACCGATACAACGGCAACGGTAAATCCCCTTATGTTTATTGCTTCTACAGCATTTATACTGGGACTCGGCTTGTTTTTTATAAGGATCTACCCATCAATAATAAGGCTTATTTCCAAAATAGGAAAACGGATATGGTCTCCGTCGGCATATGTCTCTCTCAACAATATAGGCAGATGTGCCAACGGACGGGAACGTTTCCTGATGATCTTCCTTATTCTTACCGTTTCCCTGGGCGTATTTTTCGCTAATACTGCAAGAGCGCTCAACCGAAACGCTGAAGAAAGAGTTTCATATTCTACAGGCGCAGACGTAACGATAGCCGAGGAATGGGAAAGCAGCAAGACATCCTCTTCCGTTTCCCCCCCTCAGTCTGCCGCCGGAGCTTTGCAGAGCACTCAAGAAGTTTCAGAAGAAGAGGAAACTGAAGGCGAAGAAAGCATTGAATATATAGAACCCGTTTTCGAGCGTTTTGAAAATCTTGCCGGCGTAAATACCGCAACCAAGGTATTTGTAAAAGACGGCATAACTATTCAGAGCAGTAAAATGAAAGTTGCTTCCAGTTCATCGAAGAACGATGAGGAAAAAGACCGCGAGGACTTTATGCAGGACTATCAGTCCTCAGCCAGAACAAGCGACTATTCTGACAGGGTAAAGCTAATGACCGTTATACCCAGCGAATTTTCAAAGGTATGCTGGTTTGAAGAAAGACTTCTTCCTGCCCACATAAACGAATATCTCAACGCTTTGAGCGAATACAATGCAGGAGTTATCCTTTCCTCCTCGTTCAGGGATAAATACGGACTTGAGCTTGGCGATACTGTAAATTGCTCTTGGGGTTCAAACGAGTCATTTGAAGTCACTGTACTCGCTTTCGTGGATTACTGGCCTGCAATGAACCCGTATGAAACTGACGAAAACGGTAACTACAAGGATTTCGCAGTTATGAATTTCGACTATGTAAGAGTTCAGACTGCGGTTGAACCTTATCAGGTCTGGATAGATCTCGACGACAGCGTAACAACTGAGGAATTCTATAGATCCATTGAGGACAGTAAAATAACTCCTACAATGCTAAACGTAAAAAGTCAGGAGATCATAAGTGAGAAAACCGACCCTATGCTTCAGGGAATGAACGGAGCGCTCACCCTCGGATTTATAATAATTATGATAATGTGCATTATCGGCTTCCTTATCTACTGGATACTCTCTATAAAGAGCCGTACTCTCCAGTTCGGAATCCTTAGAGCAATGGGAATGAGCTACGGAGAAGTAATAGCGATGATAATCTATGAACAACTGCTGGTTTCCGGAGTTTCCATATTCGCTGCAATATTTATCGGAGGTTTTGCCAGCGACTTGTTCGTACCGCTTTTCCAATCGCTGTATAACGCCTCGGAGCAGGTCCCAGGATTCGCTGTAATACCGCTGAGAAGCGATTACCTCAAGCTTTATGCTGTTATCGGACTAATGCTGCTGACAGGATTTATCGTTCTCGGACGGCTGATCTCAAAGATAAAAATTTCTCAGGCACTGAAGCTCGGAGAAGATTAACTATCTGTTGTAATTAAGAAAAAGCTTTATTTGCGGCTCACAAAAAAACACAGTCCATCGGCTTTACTGCCTATGGACTGTGTTTTTTAATATAGCTTACTTTCCTTTGATAAGCTGCAATATGAGGTGTTCTTCACTAAGAATTTTATCATGCTTTTCCTTACTCCTCTGTTATAAGTTCCTTAGGCGTCTGTTTGGAAATTATCCATAACGGCAGAATAACCGGCAGAATTATATTAATTAATAAAACGGGCAAACAGAACAGAAATTCATATTTTGTAAATTCAAGGCAAAAGTATTCAGCAATACCAGTTTTTGAAATCACAATATATGCAGCGGTAGCCAAAACAACTCCCGCCAGCGATGTAATAACGGAGTTTATTAGGCTTATCAGTGAATTAGATCTCCATCTTGCTCCGCATATATATGTTATCAGAAACGTTTTCATATTGCATTTCGCAGCAATAGCGGACGATGCTACAGTGCATATTAAAGATATTATAAACACGCAGATACATATAGGAAGGATAAGCATAATATCCTCAGAAAGATATTCAATGCTTTTTTTATTAAGTTCTTCTGAAAGATTGAGAAAGCCGCCCATTTTGAACAGTTCCCCTTTGATTGAGTCGGCTTCTTTATCAGATAGCCCGTCCTCGTATTTTATAAATATAATTCCCTGCGGTGAAACTGAAATAGGAGTAAGCTCAATATCGTCGTGTCTTATAAAAATCATATTGCCTTCAATATTTCCGTATAGATCTCTGAAATCCTTTGCAAATTCATTTATAGATGAATTAGTAATAAACTTTGTTTTCTGAGCAGTTTTTCCTACAATTTTAAGCGGATAATAAATTTCGTCTATATAGTCATATAATTCAATAGTATCTCCTACATTATACTTACTGGAATAGCTTACAACGGCGCTTATATAGTTTTTATCGCCTTTGATATCGGACAGCCATTTCCCTTCCTGCATCTGCGGTTTGTAAAGGTCATACATATTCTTATTGTAAACAACAAAACCAGGATGCGCCTCATCTTCATTTTCTGTATTAGGTATCATAAGAAAATCAGTAGTTTCAGTACTGTATATTTCTTCAATATTATCGCTTATATTTATTATATCATTACAGCTATAGTAATGTGAAAGATCGTCGATATAAGATCCTGAAGAAAAAAGACATATACCTTCAGAAGAAAGAACCTTTCTCAAAGGCAGATAATCTTCTATTTTAGACATCACAGATGACACGCTCAAAATTATCATTAAAAGTGTAACCGCGATTTGCAAAGCTATAAAAATATTTGTCAGCAGATTTCTTCTAAGCAGCTTGAGTGAATATTTTATCATTTCCGTCACCTCTCCTTTAACTGATCAACAGGTTTAGCTGAAAGCTGACGTACTATCATTATATTTGTAACCATATAAGCTGCAAGCACATTTACCGCAAACATAACAGCAATATTCTTGGCGCTGTAAACAGCTTTGATATATATTAAGTAGTGCGATAACCCATGAATTAAAAACCCGAAATACAAAGCGTAGGCAATCGCCGCGCATATCAGGGAAATAATAATAATTTCTGCTATACAAATTCTTCTTGATTTTCCTTTGCTGCACCCATTCAGTCTTAATATAGCAATAGTTCTGCTTCGTTTTTGCAGAACATATTTATATAAAAGCATAAGAGTAACGGCTGAAAGCAGCGCAAGCAAAACTGATACCGCCATTATTGAATTGTAAAATGGCAGCTTGTCAGATGATACGGTTTCTATTTTCGGTATATATGCATAATCTCCATATACCTCTTTACAGGCGTCAGCAATATCGTTATATGCTGATTTTGTTGCTAGGTCATTAAAGTAAAAGCTTATATTTTCAATACCGTCTATATCGTTCGGAGAGTTAAAATAAGACATTCCGATAAAATCATCCATAGTTTCTATTCCGCAAACCACATAATGCTTGTCTGCTATGATAACGTCAGCTCCAAGGTATTCCTGACTATAATCACATGGCAAGGTTATTTTATTGCTGCCCTGCATAAATTCCTCATATGTCAACGGAACTCCCGAGCTTACAGACGAGCTGCCGTACGGAGCTAAAGTTTTTTCATCTTTAAGATATTTTAATCTGAAAGCAACGGATATATGATCATATCCTTCGGCAAACTTAAGATCGGTATTATTAAAATACGGAAAATAAACAATCAACTCCAGTTCCTCAAGAGTTTTTTCATCAAGGAGATCAAGAAGCTTTTTTACAGAACCGTTATCAACGCTTCCGTCGCCTGTACAACATATACTGCCGTCATCATATCGGAATTGTTCTATTAAATTTCCAAAGCATATCTCAAAGGAGGTTTGTTCAATCGTTTGATTTTTAATAATTTTGAAGTTTTGAAAAGCTCCGAACGAAAACAGCAAAACAATAAATGATGTTATTTGACAAATTATAAACAAGCAAAAAAATAAAATATTATTCTGTACAAAGCTTTTTATATTCTTATATATGTATTTCATTTATCCTCCTTTGAAATATCACTGCTGAGAAAATCCTACCTTGTATATTTAATTATATCATATATTTTAACATATTTCAATACACTACCTCAATCTTTGTTATTTTTACAGAGACTCTTATATTCTAACATACAGTTATTAACAAATAAAAGAACGGAATCCACAAATTACAAATGAATTGTGGATTCCGCTCTTTAAACATAATTGTGTTGGGACTATGAAATAGATATTTGCTCAGTGTACAATGCCGTTGCTCGATTACCTCGCACTTTTCTGTGAAAAGTGTAAGCGGCATAAAATATCCCGTTACCACAAACTGATAACGGGAATTGTGTTAGGACTGTCACGGCTTGATGAAACATTTGACACATATTTTGTTTACATCCACATCTTTAATTGTGTATCAATCATCGATTTAACTTTCCTGTCTGTGATTTTATCATCTTCGCCAAGAAAACTACAAAGCAATGGTGAATTCGCATCATATTTATTGAAATTTGCAAGTACGGTATTCTTGCTGTAATTTGCATAACAATATTTACATTCGTGCAGACAAGTGTTATACACACCAATATCAATACTTTCAACACAGCCGCATTCATCACGTTGATTTTTGTCTTTTGATACCGACAGCCATCCGCCTGCAAGCTTTTCAATCAGTTTGTCATCAATACATTTCCCATGTTCAATACCAAACTCACTCAAATCAATTTCCTCTGCGCAGGTATTTATAGTGAAATTTTTTCTCTTTGCAATTTCAGAAAAAGCTTTTGCAATTTGTCTTATACTTTCAAAAGAAAGCTCCGATATATTATTGTTCTTGAAATTCGTTGCGTTCTTTTTGTAGTAGTCTACAAAGCTGATTACACATTTTCCAAACTTTCCATCTAATATTTCAGCAAGTTTTTCAAAATACTTGATGTGATATTCAGCTGTATATTTTTCGTTAACTATGATCGGATCATATCTCCAGATAACTCTTTCCTTGCCAATTTTGTCTGAAAGTGATTTAAAAGTCTGTATTAATTCCTTATCCTTTGACGGAACGCTCGGCTCAATGTCTTTGGCATAAGAATTAAGCGTAAATTGAAAATAATAGTTATAATCTTTCAGTTCATCAAGCCGCTCCAACATCGGCTTGGGATTTTTCGTCCAGAACACTATGCAGTCGACAACGTCAGGGGTAAGTTTTATCCTGCTTATCTGATGAGTATTCATAGGATTTCTCACAAGCACATCCCCGGCTTTTATTCTGTTAAAAAACCATTCCGAATAGAAAGCAGGTATATCTGTTCTTCGGCTTGCACTGATTATCATTTTATCACCCCATTTACATATTACATCATAAATCAAATTTCGTCAACTATTTATTTCTTTCTAATTTTATAAGATTGTAATTAATATTACTTAGAGTTAGTATTGGCTTTCTTGAAATCGACTTGCAACAAGAAACACATTTGGTATCAGCTTCATTTATTGATTTACAACAATCTATTAATTGTTCTATATATACAAGAGCATCATCAGGATAACTATAGTCAGAATATATTGCTCTTATACCTTTATCTCTGTTTTTTAAACTATATGCAGAATCAGGTTTTCCACCAGTGATTTCAAATTCCTTATTTTGTAAATACCTACATAGTTTTTTATTTTATTCACATCATCCGCTAATAAACTGTCATTGTTTCTATATGAAGCCATTACATATAAATCATTAGTATTCGAAGTTAAATAATCCGATATATATTCTATATCTTTCAGAGATAGTTCGCATATAGATTTCGGGAATATAAGTATGTCGATTTTATCTATGGTTGGCATAATATTTTCAAGATTTAACACATCAGATTGAAAGTATCGTACGTTATCTTTTTATCTACCCTCAATTTTATTTTCCCAATCGATAGAATCAATTCCATAATAATTTACAATATAAACAACTGCCAAAAAAATTTATGTTTCATATGTATGTATCAAGTGGATAAAATTCCTCAACCGATGTCCGAATTTCATCATTATCTCCCCTAATACATATAATAGCCAGAAAAGAATTGTTTTTTGAATATCGCTTAAATCGTTTTACTAAGCCAGTACTAGAAAGACATTGTACAGCACCACGTGTTCCAAAACCTCTTCCACCAAAAGCAGCAATTCTACATTTGTTCTTACCCTCACTATCTTTGTTACAAATAACAAGTACAACACCATAGTCTGCCACAATATTTGAATGATTATCCGAATACTCAGTAGTATATTTCCTTCCTCCAACTATAATGGAAAAAGGATTATCTTCTATTTTGATTGGAAGACTACTACAATACTGTGCCAAAAACCTTGCTGTTACTGCATTAGCTTTTTTTCCACCAATACACAACAAAGTAGGTGAACTATTAATCCTAAAATTGTTGTTATCACTTATAATATTATAATTTATCGACAACTGTTGGAGCATAGGAAGTATATCCGCCAATGCTAGCACTTCCGCAAGCGCCGCTCTAGGAGTACTCGTTGTATATGGACCCTCCCTCATAGAAAGTGCTATTGGTAAATCATTACCATCTTTTAAAACATTCCATATTACCATCTTCCCTCGTTGTTTCCATTTAATCAATGCTTTGTGAGCCAAAATACCACATAAAAACGAAAATAATGTACAACTCAAATTAATTATTATATCATATATTGGTGTCACCGAATTCACTTCCTTCTTTCCTTGTACTGCTTCTCTTTAAAAAAGCTACTATAGTTGGTGCATGTGTAATCTCTCCTACATTAATCATTCGCTCTAAATCTTCAACTGGAATCCATTTAGCATTACTGAAGCTTTCATCTGGAGTTCTAATGTGTTTAAATTCTACCAAATGTGTCCGATGAAATGAAATTGATAAGTCTAAATCTAAACTATATATCAATTCTCCCTTTTCAGCTCTAATGCCAGTCTCTTCTCTCAACTCTCGAACTGCAGCCGCAATGGGAGACTCAAACAATTCGATTTTTCCTCCAGGCAATTCCCAAGTTTTCTTATCTTGCCTAACTTGATTTACCAATAGAAGACAATTATTTCTCCAACAAATCGCACAAGAAGATTCTGGAAACTCAATTATACCATTCCGCAAAACAACGTCAGTTTTAGACGTTTTTCTAATTTCAGAAAAGCTCAGTTGTGAAACAGTAAGCATATCATTATTAATTTCAAATAATAATCCAGTTCCAACAGGAATATCAATATATCCATAATAGTTTTTTGGGTAGTTGCTATATCTTTTTAACATTATAATTGATAAACACGTGATTATCGATTTATGAGAAACAACTATAGACATACCATTATCAAGTAAAAGTTTACTTTCAAAAAATAGTTGTATATTTTTCTCAAGGACTTTGGTGCTCCCTGCTGGCCATGACACATCATAAGCAGATAAAAACCCTGCTCGATATAGTTGGATCTCCTTACCTAATTCTGGTTTCTCATTATAAAGATCGTCTGCAAGTTTACCATTAGAATCACTTCCTGTAAATGCTAAAAGTTCATCTACTTTTTTAATTTGGATTTGAAGCTTTTTGGAAATCATTGCTGCCGACTCAATCGAACGCTTATCATTTGCTACATATAACGCTGAACATTGAGGTTTTTGAGATTTATAGTACTTCGATAAATAATTGGCAGCGCACTCCGCCTGATATTTACCAAATTTCGTTAATGGTTCTTTTCCAGAGAGGGTAGAGTAAGCACTCAGAGTATTTTTTAGCGACTCCCCATGTCGAATTAAAAAAATTGATGTATTCATTACACATATACCTCACAACTTAATTATCATATACGTTTATAATTTTAAATAACCTGAAAATACTTCAAAGCATCTTTAATTGCTTCGACCTTTTCTGGGGTTGGATGTTTCCTCGGCTGTTTCAATTCCTCTACCGCATTAGGAGCATCATACATCGGCAAGCCTAAACCTCTCTTCACCTCTGATGGCTGTCGGGGACTCTGTCCCCAAACCCCTGAGGTTTATCCGCTAGGAAGATACCGGTGAAAAGAAAAGCAGCGATAATGCCGCTGCTCTTCTCCGTATATCTTACAGCCTGCGTCGGGTCGCTCCTCAGCGTTGCCCTTTTTGGCTGCAGTTTTAGTATTGTAAAATTTTTGGCGATTATTGCGTTTACACGGTTTGTTTTTCAGAACCTTCAAATTCCTGAAGTTGGAGAAAACGAATCGGCATTCTTATAACTCAATCCAGGCTCTGGAGTTATCTGTTTTCGATTACATCCACTTTTACAATTTCAAGCGTCCTCATTCCGCTAATGACTTTTTGTCGCCTGTTCAATTTGAATCTCTTTTTTAATTTTCTTTTTTCTTATCTACTTTATTGACTATGATCCAAATCCCTGCACTGCTGGAACTTCATTGCTTTTATCATTTTTTTATTCTTCAAATTCTTTTTGAGATAACAAATAAATTGAAATACATGAAATCCATAGCGATTTCCAATTGCTGTAACTTGACAAAAAATTTATGTGAACATTATTAAGTGGCAAAGAACCGAAAGCGTCAACGACTCTATCTCTTGGAAGAATAAGTATTGAATTATTTACTTCATTTTGCATTTTTATTCGTTTTGCTCTTAATAAAAAAGTTTTTCCCATTACTTTGCATCCAGCAATCCCTTTGGAACTGTTTGAATTCATAAATGATGTAACACTATTATTGCAATAAAGTAATTTCATAATAGTTTCATCTGACAATGAGCTATTATCAGCTGCAATATTCCATACACACATGTTCTCGTCCTCCATTATTTTCAAACAATTATTTTAAGTGCCAATGAGGATATTATATAATAAAAAGTATTTGCTCAATAAGTATCTATTTAGATGTGAAGTAAGGCAATTTTAATAAATTGCTTATATTATCATCGATACTATTTTGAAAGGAAACGCAAGTTAACAAGTTAAATCATTTTATAATTGCTTCATTTAAAGCACGTGTTCATAGGATAAGCTGCATGTATTTTCGGCAAATTTTGTCCCTTGTTGCGTCATAAATTCTTGACATACGCCAGTATGCCTGCGAATTTTTTCTTGCAACCGAAAAAATTATGCTCGAAAATCCGCACACCTTTCCAATGAACACAGACTCTTATATAATTATATAAGCAATAATCTATTTCTCGGGAGTTCTTAAAGCAGATAACCTAGGAAGTTCAGCTCCAAAATTAAAACTTAACAAAAGCAACAAACGTAGACTTATAGTGTTATTCGAAACTGAAAACGATGTAATACAGAATTTTTTATAAAGTGGTACAGTGTTTTATGGCATACAATATAGATTCAATTTTAGAAAAGATGAACAATAAGCATTCACCTACTATTTTTAAAATTTTATATTAAATAAACTTGCCGATTTTGTTCAATGAAAAATCATCATTTTTTTTGCATACAATATGCAGTTTATATGGAGATTTTATTTTGTGTGGACTCAACTTGTACGAATTGATAATTATATCAAGGAGTTCTTGCTGCGTTAGAAGCGTTTCATTAATGCGAGTCAGACCTGAACCTAAGATAGGAATACAAACATCTTTCTGACCATAATATTTATCAATTTCTTTCCATAACAAAAATAAACAATCCAAAAATTCTTTATGAGAAAAAAACTTTCCTATTCCGTCTGCATCAAGTTTTGCAAAAGACATCAACAAGTCATCGCCGTTAGATACTAATTTACCAGATTCATATTTTTTCTTTCCCATGTATTGCGATCTCTCATTCTCTGCTTTCAGTTTTGATTTCTTTATGAGTTTCTCTACATCCAAATCTGGATATATTTTAAGATATTGACCACAAACCGACGTAGGTTTTATATCACCCGGGGCATTACCTACACTGGTAGTGTAACACTCATCAAAATTGATAACCTTTTTACAATTATTCATTTTCAAAATATCGCCATACTCAACTTTAATTTTGTAATTATGCCCTTTAAATGTAACGCTCCTGCGGCACACCAAAAATATCCAATAAAATATTATTACAATAATAAAAACAAAGAGTAGCGTTAATATTCGATTTAGAATAATATTTTTTTCAAAGTATGTTTCAGGTACAAAGGTGAAAATCAATGTAGTTATACTTATAGACCATGTTGCGCTTTTTACAAAAAAATCAATCACATCCCAACGCCTCTTTGATATATGAATAATCGCCAACCTTATCACCATTGCTGTTCTTAATCCAAAAAGGATGTGCCACTGATTCATAATCTTTCATATAAGCTGGGAGCCAATTTGTTTCTTTTCTTAATGAATTATATACCACAATAATTACTTTATTGCGTTTCTTGGCCTGTTCAAATTCATGACGAATATATGAATATGCATTGATATTTCCAACATTCGTACCATCAGTATCAGAAGTATTATAAACCTTACAGACTTTCGATCCATTTGAATTTTGCTTATAGGGAGTACAACTACACTCACTCTGTGCTTTATTCACTCGAGAACAATTACTTCCTGCTGTACGATCTTTAGTTTTATCACCAATAACTATAATCACTACTGAAGATGCATTAATCTGATTGTTAAACTCCCTTTTCAAGTCACATGGACGGCAATCAGAATCATTAGAAATACTTCCTGAAACTACTTTTGCCATATCAATAAAATCTACCTTATGCAAATCATCAGTTCCCCATTTGTTCAGTGTTTCAACAACATTACGATCACCGCTGTCCTCCGAATAATCTGCACTAATATAAACACGTTTACTCATAAACTTCTCTCCTTCATAATTATAATGGGCGATATCATGTTCACTAAGATAATATACAATTATCACCTGTTAACACAATTATACATTAAACCGCCTAAATTTTCAATATTTTTTGACAAAATTGTGCATTGGTAATTCAAAAATCTACAAATACTACAATTTAAAGGGTTGCAATTTGTGCAAAGTTATAATCCAATATACATTTTTCGATATATTGCGACAAAATCATATGAACAACGATATAAAATGACAAGTCGATTTCTACATCAAATTTTCGCTTTTTGATTCCATCAAAATTCTTTGACATTTTATCTCACCTCGCTTCCAACAAAAACAGCTTGCAGATTTCTCCGCAAGCCGTAAATTTTAATCGTTATTCAATCTCCGCCCTGACCTCATATCCGCCCTTGAAAATCACCAGTATTTCGGTCTTGCTGAGAACTTTTATGCACTCGATTAATTTGCGTATCAGCACATTATCAAAGGTTTCCAACTCAAACCTTTCATGCTCTATCATGTCTATGATTTTATCAAGCCTCGCCTGAGTTTCAGCAGAAGTCTTATACTGCGATTTTAAGTTTTCAAGACGTTCGCTCAGACTTTGTTCCTCTGAATAAAGCTTCGCAAACTCACTATCAAGCTTGTCCTCATCGCAGCCACCTGATGCTATCAATCCGACTAAATTGTTCCTTGCACAGTCGATTTCTTTAAGCCTTTTTTCTAATGCTTGAATTTCCTCCTGACCCTGACATTCAAGCACAGAACCGATATTTGCTTTTAATATCCTTACAATATCATTGCGGCAGGAATAGTAGTTATTTATCGCTCGAATTATAGCCTTGTGGAGCTGTTCTTCCTTTATCGTAGGCGAATCGGGACAGTATTTCTTTCCGTGTTCAAGACGGCTTATACATCTCCAGACTATCTGCTTTTTCCCGCTCTTGCCACAAGAGCATTTGATGCTCCAGGTGGTTCTGCGATAAGGTGTACCACATTTTCCGCAGATAAGTAATTCTGTAAGGACATATTTGCTTGAATATTTGCCTTGCTCGGTAGTAGTTTTATCCGAAACTTTACGCTTAGAGCTTCGTCTTGCAAGCTCCTGCTGTACCCGGTTGTAGGTGTCACGGTCAACTATGGGATCGTGGTGATCAGAAACCAGATACATTGGACGTTCTCCGATTCTTGAGGTTTCCCCCTTGTAGGTAACAGTACAGCTATCGTTAACTGTCAGCCAGTGCATCGTATCAACGGGATTTGGATTGTTCCATGAAAATCCGCTTGTGGAATAGCCCAGCTGAGTTATTGTGTAATACACAAGTCCCGAACAATCGATACCTTGCTGATTTATATATTCCACCGAAAGCGGGGAGTAGGAGTCCTGAGTATATACTCCAGAATATCCTTTAAATCCGAATCCGTAAGGCGCACCGAGAAGTGTCGCCGCCTTTGCGATCACAGTATCCGCCGACGGAAACGCAAGATTTTCAGTAGTTGAAACACTTTCCGCATTTGCTGTAATAACTCCGCTCACAGATGAGCCGAGCATAGAAAAAGCGCAGAGTCCTGATATGAACCCCGCGCCGATCTTCTTTAATATTTTCGATTTTGTTTTAAACATATATCGCATTTCTCCTTTTTATTTTTGCAAAGAAAAAGAGCCGGATTTCGGCTCTTTCGTTTGCATATTCTAATATATATCGTCATATCTTTGACTGCTTATCAAATCCGCCTCTGATATATATGATTCATCAATATCTATTATTTCGCTGAATCCGCAGTCGTTATTCAGCAGAAATCCTTGCCCTTGCGTATCAAGAACAAACCATGCTCCGTTTACTTTAACAACATTTGCTACATGACCATACAGTTTTGACGGAGTCCATACAAGATAGCATTCCAGACCTGTACCTTTGCATAAATAGTAGGTCTGCCACGAATAATTCACGCAAGTTCCCGAACCATTTTCAGTCATCCAGTTGTATACCGCCTCCGCCTTGCTGTAATCAAAGCCGTTATGAGATAAGCTTCTGCCGATATCCATATATCGTTCTTCCTCAGTAGGCTTCGGCGAGGGAGGTTCCGTCTGCGGCGCTGTTGTAGTCCGCGGCTTTGTTGTTATGACAGGCGGATTTGTTACCGCAGGCTTTGCTGTTGTTGATTGGGCTACATTCTGAGGCTTCTCATTGGACGGCTGAGCGTTCTTCTCCGCTGAGTTATTGCCCTGAGAATTGCCGAATGGAGTATTGCTCTGCCGATCGCTCCGCGCGGTTTGGTTATTACCTTCTACAGCGGTATTCTGCCCCTGAACCGAATTGCCGTTCGTATTTGAAGAATCGGATCTCTTTGCAGTAGTTACTGCGATACCAGTCGGATCTGAAGCAGAGGATACCGTCCGCGAACTTGTTTTTAAAGCAGTAGTTGTGGCTTCGCCTGTATCCTTTTCTTCTGACGATGAGGTTTCCGTATCAGATGTGCTTTTGGAAGCAATTGCTGTGGTAGTTTCCGCTTTGGATTCTGTATTGTCTGTCTGTCCGCAAGCCGTAAGCATCAGACCGCATACAGCTAAAATAGTTATCGCTTTTTTCATAATATCGCCTCGATAAATTTGCTTCTTTAACTATATCACACAAATACATCATAATCTAGTCCTTTTAAAGAAATTCTACCAAAGCAACAAAGAATACAGCATTTTTTTGTGAGATATTTCACATAGACATCTCAGGCTCCGGTTCGTCAGACATTTCCTCATCGGGAGTGTTCTCCACCTCGATTTCTGCAGCCTGCACCTGCTGTAATTTGATATCGTAAGCGTTCAGTACTGCCTGATTAAGAGCGTTTCTTGCCGATTTTGTTATAGCGTGAAAAATATCACTGTATTTTGTTTCACCATTAGCGTCCTTGTACGAAGTTGACGGCATATTTACAAATCTGCCTTTCTCGGTTTCCATCACTCTCAGTCCGTGAACAGCGAATATTCCGTCCATTGTAACGCTGGCATACGCTTTTACCGATGAATCCTGTTTCTCCACAAGTCTGTTAATAGTCGCTGAAATTTTCATTAGTATCACCTTATCCTTTCGTTTATGACATTGTAAATTCCGGTTCTTCCGTTTCCTCAAGATCCTCGTTCAATTCTTCCTCTTGCTCAAATACGATAACGGGAGTTTCAAACATTGCGGAATATTCCTTGATCTGACCGTCCGTAAGCGAACAACTGTCCCATTCGCCGTATTCGTTCTGGCAGTTTCCCGACACATAGAAAGTACCATGAACAAGGCAATTGCCCACCATTCTGTTTGGTTCGGAATTATTCAGCAGAAACTCATCATTGCACCAAGCTATAGCGTCATATTTCGGCTCAAAATATATGGGTTCAATACAGCCTCCCACCACAGACTGCATAGCATGGATATCGTGCCGAATCTCCGCTTCATAGGGAGCTTTGCCGTTTTCCACTACAAGAATTTTCATCATATCCGAGTGGTTCGTTTTATCAATATCAAAGTCAATCGGTTTAAACCCCACGCTGTCGCAGAAGTAAAATCCCTTATTCTTGCCCTCGCAAATTTCAATAACATTGCTGACTGACAATGACTCGCCGAGATAGCCGGGCGGTGTTTTGTCCGAATTGCAGAGAGCAAAAACGCTTTCAAGATTGTCGCAGTTTACTGTACCGCCATAGATCTGACGGTAATTCTCAGCCTTTACACCTCCGTGAGATTGTGTGTAATCATAGTCCATAAAGGCAAGCTTGCCGCTGTCTTTTTCATGATCGATCTGAAATATGCGTATTTTCATCCGCGGAGCTTCTATCTGCTTAAGCCGCTCTACCGCCCATTTTGGAAGCTGCTCATAGTCCGCAACTCCGCAGAAATCCTCACGGTAAAAACTCGCTTTCTCGCCGTCCGCAAGAAACTGTCCGAACACCTTTCTGCCCGACTTTTCGGGATCACAGCCAAAACCTCCCGCCGCGTAGAAATACTGATTTATGGGGTTCTTAAACTGCTCGTTGAGGATCTCCGGCTTTAAGATCAACAGCTTTTTCTCATAATCCTGAGGCTTATGGGATTGAACGCACTGTTTTTCTCCCACAAGTCCAAGCTTGATGTATTCCTTTCTGACCTCATCGATAAAGCCGTTAAACACGGCAGGATGAGAATCAACGCAATATTCCATCATTTCTTTTTGTGGAAGATATGAGGGGATAACAGACCTTGCCCATTCCTTATTTTCATGTGAAAAACGTCCGTCATGCTCCTTATTCAGAATACTTGCGGCAAGCACCCACATCGCGCGGTCATAACCGAAATGTGCAAGCACCGTCTTGACTGCCGTACCGCTTAAATAATAGCCGTCAAAATTATCCGCAATGGCTTTTTCTATCGCGTTTTTACAGCGGATATTTTCCCTCTGACTTTCACGGTATATCTCTATTTCTCCGTTTTGTTCAGCGTTTTCAAAAGAATGCCTGTACAGGTAACTCATGAACAAACCTCCGTTTCCTCTCCGCAGTAATCATACAGTGGACAATCTCCGCAGTCATCGTGCATAGCGCAAGTCCTTTCAATCTCTTCCTCCGAGATTCCGCAGTCAGATTGTTCTCTGTCGGAAGCGTTTCTCCAAATTGTAAGGCTTACTCCACTGTCATCACGTTCAATTTCTACGCTTACGGGACCGCCGTTTTCATCGTAAAGACCTGAAAATTCGGTTGTTCCGTTAGTTGTGAGTATCTGCGCGAAAATTATCTTTTTCATAAAGTTATACCTCCAGAATTGTTTTTTCATCATCAAACAGCGAGAGCTGGCGAGCCGCTCTCGACCTCTCGCTTGTATCGTAATTGGATATGAGAAGCTCCGCGTACTGACAGCCGCCGTCATATCGCTGCGCAAGATTATTCAGTCTGCTGATCTCCTCAATTTGAATATTCGGCTTGTCCCAAATTTCTCTGATTTCGGGACAATCATTGTATGAAACAAGAAATTTGCCCGAAATACCAAGAAGCGTATCACGAAGTCTGATATGGTCCTTTGTTGTAAAGCCCACGTCCTTGTAGTAGTTTTCAGTTGCAAAGTAGGGAGGATCGCAGTAAAAAAAGCTTACAGGTCTGTCATACTGCATGATAAGCTTTTCAAAATCCTTGTTCTCGATTATGACCTTCTGCAATCTCCTTGCCGCCAGATCTATCATCGGGAAGTCCGACCAGATAGAATGCGGCTGACTTGCAAAGCTGTCCAGTCCGCTTGCGTAGCTGTACCTTATGAGCTGATAGAACTTTGACGCTCTGTCCGCGTCGCGAAATCTGCCGAACAGACCTCGCTTGTGGAGATTTGCGATACGTTCAAAATCCTCACGGGAATTAAGCACATACCGTAATTTGTATTTCAGCTTGTTCGGTTTATCCCTGACGCAGCGGTACAGATTTGCAAGGTTTCCGTTATAGTCGTTCCAGACCTCGAAATCCATAGCCGGCGGCTTATGGAACAGCACCCAGCCCGCGCCGCCGAAAACCTCTATATATCGTTCATAATAGGTTGGAAATCTTGCAAGAACTTCATCTCTTAACGCTTTCTTTCCGCCTACCCATGACATAAAACTGTTCATATATTATTTGCCTCCGAAAGGAGGCACACCTCCCTTCGATGTTTTGTGCTATGCACAAAACTCGTAGTTGAAAGCATCGCTTTCAACTTTTCCTTCTCTGTCGTTTCAACCAATGACAGAAAGAAAGTCGCTTTGCTAAAAACAGAAGTTTTCTGTCATTGGCAAAACGACTTTAGTTGTTATTCTTCTTTAAGTCTCTTTATTTCCTTTTCGGCATTCTTGACCGCCGAAAAGAGACAGCCTATGGTTGCTCCGATTATTCCACCAACTGTCATCCCTATGAATAAATATGTCATTACATCATCTCCATTTCTAAATCTTCAGTTTCTTCCATAGAGCAGCTAGCTTCATTGCTCATAAACTCCGTAAACGTGCTTGTTTCACCGGTAAAGTTCGGTTCGGTATCATTTGTAAAAGTAATGAAACCTTTTTCACCGAGATCGATAGGCTCTTTGGTTATGACAGAGCCTCCGTGATTTACTTTAACGATTTTTTCGATGGAACAAAAACGCTCTCCATCGTCTGACTGCCTTAAATGATAACAATGCATTCCTTTGGGAATATCCGTGTCTGTTATTCTGTCGTTGGTAAACAGCGCGGTCTGTCCGAATAGTTCTATACGATCATATTCGTCGCCGTTATCGATATTGACGTATCCTGTTTCTGAAGCGTTGAGTAAAAGTCCGTAATCCTCAAGATCGACGTCCATAACCCTCGCCGCGAATTCAAGCCGCTCCTTTTCGCTTTCGGCATAGTATTCTTCATAGCGTTCTCCGTCGTAATACGCGTATCTTCCGCAGTTCACGCCGATGTCCTCGTCAGCCCACTCATGAATAATTTTGATTTCGGGGTACATCTCCGATAATCGCTGAATTACAGGATGGGGAGCTGTCCAGGCGGTCAAGAAGCGCAGTTCTTCGGCATTTGAGTAATCACAGTCTTTCTCATAGCCATAGGCTGACCACTTCGTACCCCAATTTGCTATACACCAGTCGTACCAGTTGTTTTTGCCGTAGAGATTCATTTCCTCCTGACCGAGATTGCCGCGGTAGATATTTTCAGGCATGGGAATTATCTTCTCAAAATCAATAGTTCCAAGTCCGAGCTCATCGTTTTGTATTCGCTCCAGAAGCTCCCGTATCTGCTTTCGGTCACCGTTTAATTTGATTACGTTTGTCACATGATTTGGCATTCGCTTTCTCCTTTCCGTCATTGTTTTTCACTTAGCGACACGGCTGTTGTTTCTAAAACACCGTCTGTCAGCATTTCTGTAAATAAATACGCCATTACATCATCTCCATTTTGAAATCTTCGGTTTCTTCATGTTCTACATCATCAGCCGAAGTAATCTCCACATATTCATCAATAATACTTAATGCCTCATCGTAGCTGCCTGATGAAGTAATACGACTGCACATTTCTTTTGCCCTATCTGCCATACCATTCTTTTTCAGCGTTTTTGAGGCTATTCCCATAAGATTGAAGATATTTCCGTTCTGACCTATCAGCGGACATTCAGGTTTTTTCTGTGTTTGTTCATTTTCTGAAACAAAGCCGCCGAGTTTGTTAGGAACATAATCGGAAAGCCATGTACCGCCGAACTGCTCGTGTGTCTGCAATCTCCATATTGCAAGCTTACCGACATCAAGCTGAACGTCATCAAACGGAAACAGCAGACAGGTAAGGTTTCCGTTATTAAAGCTATATACCTTTTCAAATCGACTTTCATTCTGCAATATTCCGCTTTCCTTCAGCATATTGTTTATGCCGTCGACCCATTCTTTAAGGTCGCCGCCGCAGCCCTGTATCACCAATCCGTCATTGTTTTTCATGCACCGAAGCTGTTCCGCCTCTATCTGGGTTATACTCATTTGATGTTTACCTCCTTATCCAACTCTTTAATATTTCTTGCTATAGCCTCAATTACGTTGGTAGTCACGGCATTTCCCGCCTGCTTGTAAAGCTGCGCGTCGGACATTCCGGCTGCTTTGACTTTATTGAACTGCTCGTCTGTAAAGCCCTGCAATCGCCAGCATTCTATCGGCATAAGTCTGCGGATAAGTCCGTTGTAAATTACGCCGTGTCTGTCTGTCACAGTAAGCGTGAACATCGGTTCGTTCGATTCTTTTACACGTCTGCCTAACTGCCTTGTACGCGGCTTAAATGGATTCAATATTGCTCTCGGTTCTTCCATAACGATAACTCCGGATTTTTCTCCTTTATGGTGACCTATTCCGCTGTCCTGTCTTGACGTTATGCATCTTGCAAGTTCAGTCACCTTCGGTTCGGGATTCATATCTATACACATAGCGTAATATCCCTGATTTGGGCTTGTTGTTATCGTATGAGCCATATCTTTCCCGACCCTTCCGCGCCTTGAATTAAGATTCGGATATGCAAGGTCTATGCTGTCGCCCGGCAACGCTGTCTGATATCCCGACTTGGTTTTTACCTTTATGGGAAGCCCTAAAATTTCATAAAGTCCCGTTTTCCCGCCGAAGCCTCCCGTCTGACTTGTCAGCGTTATGCTCAGTCCGTCAGTTGAGTACACTCGGCAGCCCTCCCGTCCGGGTATGCGTTGTACAAGAGCTTTTGGATTTGCGTCGGTGAAAGACAGTACTTTTCCGGAGCATCTTTCTCTAAAAAATCCGACAATGAACACTCTCTTTCGGGATTGGGCAACTCCAAAATTTGCGCTGTTAAGCATCTGCCATGCGACATCGTACCCCAGTTCATCCAATGTGCTGAGGATGGCCGCAAACGTCCTGCCGCCGTCATGCGATAACAATCCGGGTACGTTTTCAAGCAGCAGATATTTAGGTTTTTTAACGGCAGCGATTCGGGCAATTTCAAAGAACAGCGTTCCTCTCGCGTCGTCAAATCCTCCCCTTTTTCCAGCGATTGAAAAGTCCTGGTTATCCGGAATTCAGAATAATCAGGATTATCCCGTAAAAAGAGTTATTCCGAAGAATAAAAGAAATGCCGTAAAAAGGCGATTTCACATATAGACTTCGGAATAACAAAGTAAGAATATTAAAGCAGTCCAGAAAGTCTTAGAATCATATTCTCATCATCTTCCCAGATTGCAATTGGCGTTTTGACCGTAGGATTCGCTGCATCGATTTTCTCTAATGCAGCTCTTTTCATTTCTGTATCGGCATATGCATAAATTCTTGTCGTTTCCATGCTTGCGTGTCCCAGATACTGCGACAGCAAATCCAAAGGCATACCATTATGGTATAAGTGCATTGCACGTGTGTGACGAAGCATATGCGGGTGCAAGTGTTTTGGCATCTCAACACATTTATGCGAAGCCATCAGACCATATCTTTCTATGAAATTAGCAGCGTTATCATGAGACATACGATTTTGTGTACCGTGAAGCACAGTATAAAACATGTACTTTTCACTGTTTGCAGGTTCACCTGGATGAAATTTTTGTAGATATCTTTTGCAGTGCTGTACCGTATTTGAAAGCAGTGGAACTGTTCTTGTTTTTCCGCCTTTTCCATAAAGATAAGCAATTGGATGCTCCGCATTCAATCGCAAATCCTTGATTCGCATATCAAGCAATTCACAGCATCTCGCTGCGGTATCATACATGATTATCATAAAAGTCAGATTGCGCAGTTCCTTCTTTTTGGTAGGATCAGGTTGCTAGTGCTGCTTCAGACAAGAAACCCACTATTTTACCGTGTTCTTTCTTTACTGGAATATTAAGACTGTCCATATACAGAGAAGTCTGTGCACAGTCAATAATTCCAGCATAATCAAAAAATGTTCTCAAAACCATAAGCCGCTGATTTCGTGTGCTTACACTGCACTTTCTTTCCGTTTCAATCCAGTCGAGAAATTCCAAAAGAGTTTCTATGCTTATGACTGAAAACTTGATTTTTGTGACCGTATATCCTTTTACCTCACGAAGAAATTTTACAAACAAGTTCAATGCCTGTCGATAGGAGCGGATCGTATTTTCACTAAGACATCGCTGGCTCGGAAGATATTCATTCAGAAACTTCCTGACTGTTTCAAAGAAATCATTCATTTTCGTCCACCTCCGGAATTAGATTGTTGGAAGCGGAGTCGTCAAATTCGGTCATTTCTTCAAAAAGTCCAGGAACAAGATGAATGTAATAATAGGTATCTGAAAGCTGCGCATGTCCCATGTAGGCGCTCAGGTATGGCAGCATCGCATTCAGATCCTTCCCCTCGCGCATCCACAGGTATAAGCGATGTGTTGCAAAGGTATGCCGAAAATCATATGGGCGTGGTTTTTGCTTTCCGGCAGATTGGATATCCGCCTTTTTCAAGGCGATCCGGAAGGTTTTATCCAGCCATGCTTTTGTATAAATGCGATCGTGAGAATTCGGAAAAAAGAGAGTACGTTTAGGCATTATTACGGAAACAGCGGCATCATACTCACGAAGCATTTCAGTAACATCATCTGCTATCATTACAATTCTGCTCTTGTGCGCTTTGCTTTCTATGATGTTCAGTCGCCCTTTATCCAGATCGGCATCTTTTCTAAGCAGCTTTCTGGCTTCGGAAGGCCGCAGACCGCAGCAATACAGCAGCTTCACAAGCGTCGGAATGACCAGATGTCTTACCGGATAATTTCTTTTGACGGGAAGATGATCCAGCACATGCCATATCTTGAGAATTTCTGCTTCAGTATAAATATGTGGTACAGCAGCAGTACCTTTTTTCGCAAGATCTGCCGAGATCAGATACGCTTCTTCACCGATACAGTTCAGATATCGCGCAAATTCACGAATAGGGAATATACGATTTCTAAAGGTGTTTCTGCATTCGTTTTCTTTACGAACAGCCCATGCCAGACAAATTTCTTTTGTCAGTACTGTTTCCTGCGGATAATGATTCAGACAGAATAAATCAAAATTCTGAAGGATTCTGCCGGATTCGTGATATGGATAACCCAGTGCATTTTTCTGTTCGATAAATGCTTTTAGATGAACAGAAAAATTACTGTGAAACGTGTAATTCATTCCTGTATCACCTCCTGATCTGATGAGAAAAGCGGCAATGCGCAACGCTTTAATCCTTCTTCCTCTACAGATAAATACGGTTTCATGGAATTCATCTGACTATGACCGAGCAGCTGTTGTATCAATTCCATTGGTATTTCACTTTTTAATAGATTAGTCCCAAAGGTGCGGCGTAAGCTATGGAAGCTGCGTCGTTTTTTCGGATCATAAAGTCCAATGCAGCTCATATATTTGCTGACCATTCCGCTTGCTGATCTGTTTTTCAATGGTCTTGGCTGTCCGGTATGACAAATAAAAACATATGGCAACTTGCAATCAGGACGATGATAGATCAGATATTCTGCAATCGCATTTCCTGCCTCAACAGGGAGCGGCAAAGAAAGCGGAATACCTGTTTTATGCTGAATAATACTGATTCTTCCTTCTCTCCAATTAATGCTTTCGCGTTTCATACGAACAATATCACAGGCTCTCAGACCTGTCTGAATCGCAAGCAGCATTATGGCATAATCCCGTTTTCCGATTGCTGTTGACTGATCAGGCGCTGCAAGCAAGCTTTTTACTTCATCACCTGTAAAAGGCTCATGAAATGTCTTTTTTGCTGCCGCCGTCTTTGGCAAGGCACAGCTCAAATCTGAAGCAGTGACGCCTGTATTAAACAAATATCTCAAAAACATGCGGACTGCATACAGTAAATTACCGGCGCCGCCGGGATAGTATGCTGCAAGCTTGGTGACGCAGCGATTCACCATTATCGGCGTCAGCTGTTGTGCAGAATAAATTTTGTAATCCTCTAAACCAAACAGAAAACGGCGCACAGCACTGCAAAGTGTAGGAATAGTGTTTTCATGTATTCTATGTTCTTTTTTCAGGCAACCACAGAAATCTGTGAGAAATTTCGCAAATTCATCTCTCGGAATACGCATATTCCAATCTGGAATCTTTTTTAATATGATATTCCCCGTTTCATGCATTTCCTCGATCAGATATGCAGCTTTCCGAAGATTCTGGTATGCTTGTCTGGATGTGCAGCCTTCCTCGTACTGCTTTCTTTTCGCAGAAACAAGAGCATCAGTGATTTCGCGCGAGTAGATTTCTGTTCCGGCTTCATAATGACTTCTCAGAATAACAGTCAGCCCTTCGCTAGTGTAATGACGGATGCTATTTTCGGTAAATCCATATTCCAATAAAAACTGTCGGACTTTCCAGATCAAAGCAAACAAATTACTAGGATCATTAATCTGTTCATCTGTAGGAGTATCTAATACGACGCTCTGGGTTGCTTTCCCTTGCGAATAATCCCACGGACGCAGCGGTTTCATCTCTACAGTATTCGTAGCTACAAAATTCTTCAGTAATTCACAGCTGCGTCTTAAAGACTGCCATTTCCATGTTGAGAATTCTTTGTTTGTGTAAGCAAGATACATTTCATTTAAATATGCATCCAGCATATTTAAACTTATTTCAGTGATTTTTTTGCGTTTGTAATACCGAATCATATTTCCAAATCCCGTGAAACGGTATATCTTAAGCTTCTTCGGACTTGCTCCGTACTGTCTAAGTTGATTCAGTATCTCATCAACTTTCTCTTGCAAATTAAATTTTTCCATTATTCCTCCATTTGTATGCTTGTCAGGTAAGCTCTGTGTTTAATATTATACAATAGAGAAACATACTTGTCTAATTTAGTTATTCCGAAGTCTATATGTGAAATCGCCTTTTTACGGCATTTCTTTTATTCTTCGGAATAACTCTTTTTACGGGATAACTCTGGCAAGGGAAGCCTGCGCATATAAGGTCGAAATCGGGTAACTCATTTGGGTCGATTTTTCTCGCGTCATCATAATACACCTCGCCTTCTGTATCGTATATTGTTTCATATGCTTTTTTAGCGTATTTATCTATCTCGCAGTAACCTACGCACTCAAAACCTCCGCCTGAACAACTGTTCAGGTTGCATTTCTCAAGCCCTGAGCGAAATCCGCCTATCCCTGCGAAGATATCGAAATATTTTATCATTTATCACCAATCCCTTCTTTGTCGTAATAAAAAACGGCTAAGTCTTTTTCAAAACTTGACCGTTACATTGACATTTCTATTTCTTCTGATTCTTCAATATCCTCTGTTTCCGTAATTTCATCGTTTAGAGCATTTTCTTCTAATTGCTCATTGGTCGGAGCCTGTTCCTGATAGATTTTATGGAACTGATCCACATCGGGTATAACTCCAAGCGTTCTTCCATTGTCAAATTTGCAATGCAGAGTACCCGCGTCGTCCACGAACTGAACCGTTCCGCAAGTACCGCTTTCCACGGGACACAGGTCCTCCATGTGGTCAAGGCAAATTCGTGTGCCTTCGGGATACCTTTGCCTGAGCATTTCTAACTTTTTTCGCTATAAATCACATAACACCTCACATTGTCATTTCCATATCGAGTTCTTCCGATATATCTTCGTTCATTTCTTCTGTTTGCATTGATTGGTACTGCAAATTACTATTAACATGATTTTCATACAAAAGCTTTGCATTTGATATATACTGCGAGTAACGAAGATAATTTGCTCCTTCTGCTTCAGCAATAATTCCGTCGCCCTGTTCCTTATCATATATAAGCAGACAATGATAAATATCATCGCTGTCGCAGTACATCAAATCTGTGTTCTTAGCAATCAGGTTGCTATCCTGCAAGGGGTGACGTTTTAAATTTTCAAACTCATCATGAGAAACTGCTATCGCTTTTTCTACGATACAAGTCATCGGTCGAAACTCCGGCTCTTTTCTTAGCAGAGTTGTATTGATCAAAAGTTTATCACTCATCGACTTTTCCTCCATTCGTTTTATTTTACCTTTTTTAATAGCATATCTGCCACATTGGAATCACGTCCCTCCTTGAGAAATAAAAAAGACCGTCTTGTCGTTTATCACATTTCGTGATAAAATTCTCCGATATGGAGAATTGACAAAGACAGTCAAATCCAACAAAGTTGGATTGAAAACTTTGTGAATGTTTTTGCATAAAAAATCGGCAAGATCAAAGCTAAACTACTTAAATCCTGCCGATATATTTGACAATATTCATTTGTCGAGGGTTCGGATCCCTACAGTCGCTCAAAATCAGTGAAAAACATCTACGGTTTTACACTGAAAATTCTCGTCCCTTAAACATCAAAAAAGCCCGTAATTACGGGCTTTAAAGGGTGGACATCTATTTCATTGTCCCAATATGGTGCGGCAAACGGGACTTGAACCCGTACGTCGAAGACACACGCCCCTCAAACGTGCCTGTCTGCCTATTCCAGCACTGCCGCAATCGACTTTACTATTATAGCATCTGATATTAAGTTTGTCAATAGCTTTTGTGCGATTATTTTTGGTTTTACAATTTGTTAATTTCAATTTTATCTAAGCGAAAATATTTTTCCATTAAAAGGTAAAATACTATTTCCGTATAGAATTCGCCTTATAAAATCTGCCTGTTACAAAATCAACATACAATCCCCGAATGAGAAAAACCTATACTTTTCATCTACCGCAATTTTGTAAGCGTTCATTGTGTTTTCGTATCCCAAAAAAGCGGAAACCAACATTATAAGCGTACTTTCAGGAAGATGAAAATTTGTGATAAGTCCATCAAGGACCTTGAAATTGTACCCCGGGTAAATAAATATATCAGTATATCCTTCACATGGCTTGATCTCTCCGTAAAACGTCGCAACACTTTCAAGAGTTCTGCAGGAGGTTGTCCCTACCGCAATTACCCTGCCGCCGTGCTTTTTAGTTTCATTGATCATCATAGCGGTTCTCTCTGGTATTTCATAGTGTTCGCTGTGCATTTTATGTTCAAGTACCCTGTCCTCCTTTACAGGCCGAAAGGTTCCCAGTCCTACATGAAGTGTAACATACGCTATGTTTATTCCTCTCGCTTGAATATCTTCTAGCATATCTTTTGTAAAATGGAGTCCTGCCGTAGGCGCTGCGGAAGAACCTATTTCGTGTGAATAAACTGTCTGATAACGCTCCTTGTCGGCAAGCTTTTCTTTGATATACGGAGGCAGCGGCATCTGACCGATTTCGTCAAGCGCAGCAAAAAAACTTCCCTCGCATTCAAATTCGGCTATTCTGTTGCCGTCTTCAAGAATATCGGTTATTACGGCGGAAAGCTTTCCTCCCCCGAATACAAAACGCGTACCGATCTTTGCCTTTTTTCCAGGACGGCAAAGTATTTCCCATTTCATATTTCCTTTCTGTTCAAGCAGAAGAAATTCGATAAATGAACCGTTGTCCGCCTTCTCACCGTAAATTCTTGCCGGAAGGACTCTGGAATCGTTCAGAACCAACAAATCACCTTTCTTGAGGTAATTACATAAATTATAGAAACGGCTGTGTTCTATTCCTCCGTCTGCACGGTCGATTTTCATCATCCTTGACGCATTTCTCGGCTCTATAGGAGTCTGGGCAATAAGCTCCTCCGGCAGCTCATAATTAAAATCAGATTTCTTCATATTTTTTAAATCCAGCATGATCTTATCTCCGTTTCCTGCTTGCAGAAAGAATAAACAGCGATTCTTAGCTGCATATTCGGTTGTTTTACAAAATATTAATAAATTTTCTGCTAATAGTCTTGACATACGGCATATTATTTGTTATGATTAAACAGAACAGATAGAGGTGCGGTCAAAATCAGTAGCATTTTTGAGATGTCTGACATCACAGCTTCCCAAAGCTTATTCTTAAATGTGAAAGGTGCGACTGCCGAAGCACAGGCTTGGGATACCTGACTGCTGACTGTAGTTTTAACAGAACTCCAGTTGTCATCATTACTTATGATGGAGTGCTATCGGCATATTATTTAAATGTGTCAACATTCTTATTATATTGTATGATGAGCTGGTTTTCAACCAGTTTTTTTATTGTTTGTTTAAATTTTATGTTTTGTGCAAATTTACGCCGTAATAAGACTTTATTTTAGCGATAATGCACACAAAAACAACTAACTATTTTTAAAGGAGTTTTTTTGCAATGAAGAAATTTAATGTTGGAATCATTGGCGCAACCGGAATGGTAGGACAGAGGTTTTCTGTTATTCTTGATAAACACCCATGGTTCAATGTAGTATGTGTAGCAGCTTCTCCGCGCTCTGCCGGAAAGAAGCTTAAAGACGCAGTTGTCGGAAAGTGGAAGCTTTCTGAGCCAATGCCCGAAGCTATCGGCGAGCTGACTGTTATGAACGCCGAAGAAGATGTTGAAAAAATAGCTTCTATGGTCGATTTTGTTTTCTGCGCAGTAGATATGAAAAAGGATGACATCAAGGCTCTTGAAGAAAAATACGCTAAGGCTGAATGTCCCGTTGTTTCAAACAACTCGGCTCACCGCCATACCGACGATGTTCCTATGGTTATCCCAGAGGTAAATCCTGAGCATATCGAGATTATCTCCGCTCAGAGAAAGCGTTTGGGTACAAAGAAGGGCTTTATTGCGGTTAAATCAAACTGCTCGCTTCAGAGCTACGTTCCCGCGCTTGCTCCTCTTATGGACAAATACAAGGTTACAAAAGCTCTCGCCTGCACCTATCAGGCAATTTCAGGAGCCGGTAAGACCTTTGAATCATTCCCTGAAATTCTCGACAATGTAATACCTTATATCGGAGGGGAAGAAGAAAAATCCGAAAAAGAACCGCTTAAGATCTGGGGACATATCGAGGGAGATAAGATCGTTGACGCAGCTTCACCCTCAATTACAACTCAGTGCCTGAGAGTTCCCGTTTCCGACGGACATACTGCCGCAGTTTTTGTATCCTTTGAAAACAAACCCTCAAAGGACGAGATCCTTGAAGCCTGGAAGAATTTCAGCGGTATTCCGCAGGAGCTTGAACTGCCGTCTGCTCCGAAGCAGTTCCTTAACTACTTTACAGAAGACGACAGGCCGCAGGCTAAGCTTGACAGAAATCTTGAAAACGGAATGGCGGTTTCTATCGGCAGACTGCGCGAGGACAGCCAGTACGATTATAAATTCGTTTGCCTTTCACACAATACCCTGAGGGGGGCGGCAGGAGGAGCTGTTCTGCTGGCAGAGCTTCTTGCAGCTAAGGGATATTTCGACTAATTCACATAATGACATAGAACTTTCTGAAAGGAGTTCACTTATGAAAAACACTATTTTTACAGGTGCCGGAGTAGCTATAATTACACCTATGAACGCCGACGGTTCGATCAATTTTGATGAGCTGGGACGTCTGATAGATTTTAATATCGACAACGGCACTGACGCAATTATTATCTGCGGAACTACAGGTGAGAGCGCTACAATGACCGATGACGAGCATATTGAATGTATTCGGTATGCAGTTGAGAAAACCAATAAGAGAGTTCCTGTTATTGCAGGAACAGGCTCAAATCATACTGAATATGCAGTCAATCTTTCCAAAAAAGCCGAAGAGCTTGGTGTAGACGCCCTGCTGGTAGTTACGCCTTATTACAATAAGACCTCTCAGGCAGGACTTGTAAGACACTATACTGAAATTGCAAATGCAGTTTCCATACCTATAATAATGTATAATGTACCATCAAGAACCGGTGTAAATATCGCTCCTAAAACCTGTGCCGAGCTTGCTAAGCTTGACAATATAGCCGCCGTAAAGGAGGCAAGCGGTAACATAGGACAGATAGCCGAGATAGCCGCACTGTGCGGTGATTCTCTCGACATCTATTCCGGAAATGACGATCAGATAATTCCTATCATGTCCCTTGGCGGAAAAGGCGTTATCTCAGTTCTTTCAAACTGCCTGCCCTTTGAAACTCACGAAATCTGCAAGCTCTGTCTTGAAAACAATTACAAAGAAGCCAGAGCAAAAGCGTTTAAAATACACGACTTTACTTCAATGCTGTTCTGCGATGTTAACCCGATTCCCGTAAAGGAAGCGCTGAATCTTATGGGCTTTAATGCAGGACCATGCAGACTTCCCCTCGTTGAAATGAGCGATGAAAAAAAGAAGCAGCTTGCCGATTCTATGAAGTCTATAGGACTTATCAAGTAATATTGAAATACAGGGCGAATTCTGTTTTCGCCCTGTTTATTTAGAAAGGAATGATTAAAATGACCGATATAGCTATCTGCGGAGCCTGCGGAAAAATGGGCAGGGTAATTTATGATATAATTTCAAACCGCAGCGACTGCTGTGTAACCGCCGGTGTAGATAAAATCGCAGAACGCTACGCCGATTTCCCGATATACGAAAAAATATCAAAGCTCGAAACCAAGCCGGACGTTATAATTGATTTTTCACATCCTTCCCTACTTGACGAGCTGCTTGAATACTGTCTTACAAACGGAGTAGCAGCCGTTATAGCTACAACAGGCTATTCAAAGGAACAGATCTCAAAAATACATAAAGCTGCTGAAAGTATTCCTATTTTCTTTACATTCAATATGTCACTCGGGATCAATCTTCTGGCAGACCTTGCAAAACGAGCCGTTAAGGTTTTAGGCGGTCAGTTTGATATTGAAATACTGGAAAAGCATCATAATCAGAAGATCGACGCTCCGAGCGGCACTGCTATAATGCTTGCGGACGCTGCAAATTCTGAGCTGGGGGATAAATACAATTACGTTTATGACAGACATTCGGTAAGAGCAAAAAGAACTAAAAATGAGATCGGTATGCACGCAATAAGAGGCGGCACGATAGTAGGCGAGCATGAAATAATATTCGCAGGACGCGACGAAGTAATTTCACTCAAGCACGAGGCCCATTCAAAATCCGTGTTTGCCGTAGGTTCGGTAAATGCAGCAATATTCCTTAAAGGTAAACAGGCAGGACTGTACGCTATGAGCGACCTGCTGAAGGAAAGCTGAGACAATACAAACCGCAGCGGACTTAAAATTATGTCCGCTGTTTTTTATAGTATCCAAAACAGTAATTAAACAACTCTTGATCAAGATACAAATTCCGTTATAACAAAAGTTTTTGCGCTTTATTTTTTGAAATAAAAATTGGTAGTTAAAATAGAACAAACCTTACTTTTATTATAAATAGAACTTCGGCAATGCATAATTTTGAGGTAAATCTAAATACTAAATTTAACGTCAATTACATTATTTCAAAACAGATAACGGAGGTATCATATGAAAGATAAGATATTCGGAGTGCTGCAAAGAGTCGGGCGTTCGTTTATGCTGCCGATCGCACTTCTTCCAGTTGCAGGACTTCTTTTAGGTATAGGAAGCTCCTTTACAAATCCTACAACGCTTGAAGCGTACCGCCTTACAAATATTATTAAAGAAGGCGGACTCCTTTATACTATCCTTGACATAATGAGCAAAACAGGAAGCGCTGTTTTTGATAACCTTGCTCTGCTCTTTGCAATGGGCGTCGCAATCGGCATGGCAAAAAGGGAAAAAGAAGTAGCCGCACTTTCAGGAGCTATAAGCTACCTTATAATGAATACGGCTATAAGCGCTCTTATTACCGCTAAGGGCGGCGTCGAAGCAATGGCGGCAAACTCCACTACCTCGACCCTTGGAATCACAACTCTTCAGATGGGTGTTTTCGGAGGAATTATTGTAGGTCTGGGCGTTGCAGCGCTGCATAACAGATTTTATAAGATCCAGCTGCCGCAGACCTTATCATTCTTCGGCGGCACAAGATTTGTACCTATTATATGCAGTATAGTCTATCTGGCTGTCGGGATCCTGATGTTTTTTATATGGCCTGTTGTTCAGAGCGGAATTGCCCATCTCGGCCAGCTCGTACTCCAGTCAGGCTACGCCGGAACATGGATCTACGGTATTATTGAAAGAGCGCTTATACCGTTCGGTCTTCACCATGTTTTCTATATGCCGTTCTGGCAGACACAGCTCGGCGGTTCTATGATAATTGACGGAGTTACCGTACAGGGCGCACAGAATATCTTCTTCGCTCAGCTTGCTTCAAAAAGCACCGAACAGTTTGCAGTATCGGCAACCAGATTTATGTCGGGAAAATTTCCATTCATGATCTTCGGACTTCCTGCGGCGGCATACGCTATGTATAAAGCTGCCCGACCCGAAAAGAAAAAGCTTGTCGGCGGTCTGCTGCTTTCTGCTGCGCTTACCTCGATGCTTACAGGTATTACAGAGCCGCTGGAATTCACATTCCTATTTGTTGCACCTGTTATGTATGCAGTTCACTGTGTTCTTGCCGGACTTTCATATATGCTTATGCATATCTTCAACGTAGGAGTTGGCATGACGTTTTCAGGAGGTCTTATAGACCTTACCTTATTCGGTATTCTTCAGGGCAACAGCAAAACAAACTGGATCTGGATAGTTATCACAGGACTTTTCTATGCCGTTATTTATTATTTTATTTTCTATTATATGATAAAAAAGTTTAATTTCAAAACTCCGGGAAGAGAAGCTGATAACGAGGAAACAAAACTTTATACCCGAAAGGACATGAACGAGAAAAATAAAAAATCTTCCTTCGACAGAACAAGCGCTCTGATTTTAAAAGGACTGGGAGGAAAATCAAATCTATCGGATATTGACTGCTGCGCCACAAGGCTGAGGATCACAGTTATTGATACAAAGCTTGTAGACGACGGACTGCTGAAAGAAAGCGGAGCCTCCGGAGTAATTCACAAGGGCAACGGAGTTCAGGTTATCTACGGGCCTCAGGTTTCAGTCGTAAAATCTGATTTTGAAGATTTCCTTGATACCGACGCTTCTGACAGGCTTGACGAGCTTTTGGGCGCTGCAAATACAAATACAGCAGCTGAAAGATCGTCCGACATTGCCAAAGGAAAAGCAGAAGTACTGTATGCACACCTCAGCGGTAAGATAGTGGAGCTTGAAAATGTTGAGGACGAAGCGTTCTCCTCCAAGGTTCTCGGAGACGGAATCGCAATAGAACCCTACGACGGCAAACTTTACGCACCATGCGACGGAAAGGTTGACATGATCTTCGACACTAATCACGCTGTAAATCTCATTTCATCATCAGGATGTGAAATACTTCTCCATATCGGAATTGATACGGTAAAGCTTAACGGAAAATACTTCAATGCTCATGTATCCGACGGTCAGGAAGTCCGTAAGGGCGATCTGCTGATCTCATTTGATATAAAAGAAATAAAGAAAGCAGGCTTTAAGGTCACTACTCCGATGATAATCTGCAATACTCTGGATTACGGTTCTGTAAGGACTGCTGCAAGCGGAAAAATTACTGCGGGAGAAAAAATTATTGAAATAGAATAAAAAGATAAACTCCGGTTCATGTGATTATACCTTGAGCCGGAGTTTAATTATTTTTGAAATACAAAAACGCTTATCCTAAGAAATCGAATAAGCGTCTGTTTTTATTTCTGCGACCAGACCGATAAGCCGAGTTTTGTCTTGTACGGTAATCTATCTAGGCTGGCCGTTGCCGGACAGCTCAAGCCACCTATAACCGCAAGCCTGACGAGCAGCCATTGACTTAACGGTTACCATTGGTGTTGCATCGGATAAGGTTTACATGGCAGCAATATCTCTATTGCTCCGGTGAGCTCTTACCTCGCCTTTCCACCCTTACCGGAAACAAAAAGCTCCGGCGGTATATTTCTGTTGCACTGGCTCTAAGGTCGCCCTCGGCTGATGTTATCAGCTACCCTGCTCTGTGATGCTCGGACTTTCCTCATAAACTTAACGTTCACGCTACCGTATAGCCTGCTCGCAGTTTACATTATAGCATTAAATTTAGTGTTTGTCAATCAGTAATCAGCTTACAGTGGTTTCTTTGATTCTTTTTTCCTAAAAATATATATCATAAACGAACTTAGATAAACAACAATACCGCAGACACCTGAATTAAAATCCGTCAGAGAAGGAAACAGCCTGCACTGAATAAAAAGAAAAGAAGATTAATATAAAGCCGGTTGCGCTTGACGGTTTGTCTTTATAACCCATAGGGATGATACTGTAACAGTATTGCAAATATGTAAGCAAAACCAAAGAACCTACAAGAAACAAAAAATAGCGGCAGCTGTATTAAATAGATCACAACTGCCGTTATACTATTATTTGAATTTATCCTTCAGCTTATCAAAGAAGCTTTCCCTTTTCTGATAATTTTTATTGGACAGAGATTCGTCAAACTTTTTAAGTAGACTTTTCTGTTCCTTTGTAAGGTTTTTCGGAACTTCTACATTTACACGGACATAATGATCTCCGCGGTCTGAACGGTAAAGCTTTTTGATACCCTTTCCTCTCAGACGGAATACCGTATTTGTCTGTGTGCCCTCAGGAACGTTATACTTGACCTTTCCGTCAACTGTAGGCACGACTATTTCCGCTCCCAGAGTTGCCTGAGTATAAGTAAGAGGTATATCTGTCCATACATCGTAGCCGTCACGCTCAAAAATAGGATCGGGTCTTACAGTAATATGAACATGAAGATCGCCGTTCTGACCTCCGTTAGTTCCGGCATGGCCTCCGCCCTGAACCCTCAGCGTCTGACCGTCGTCCACTCCTGCAGGTATCTCTATTTCCTTTGTGGAAGCCTTTCTTACCTGACCCTTTCCTGAGCAGACACCGCACGGCGTATCAATAATTTTACCTGTACCTGAACAGCGTCCGCACCTTGACGTTGAAGCAATATTTCCGAAAGGTGTACGCTGCGAGACCCTTACCTGACCTGTTCCGTGACAGTCAGGACAGGTCTTTGGACTTGTTCCTGCGGCTGCACCGGTTCCGTGGCATTCGGGACAGCTTTCTGATCTGTTTATCCTTACTGTTGCCTTCTTGCCTGTGCAAGCCTCCATAAAATCAATTGCAATGCTTGCTTCAATATCCCCGCCTCTTCTGGGAGCGTTAGGGTTCGACGAACGTCCTCCTCCGAAGCCGCCGAAAAATGAATTAAGAATATCGTCCATATCTCCGAAGCCGCCGAAACCGCTGAAGCCGCCTCCCTGACCTGCGCCGAAGCTGGGATCTACGCCGGCGTGACCGAACTGATCATACTTGGCCTTTTTATCAGGGTCAGAAAGCACCTCATATGCTTCGTTTACTTCCTTGAACTTCGCCTCACATTCCTTGTCGTCCGGGTGCAGATCGGGGTGATACTGCTTAGCGAGCCTACGGAACGCTTTTTTTATTTCATCGTCAGACGCTCCCTTTGAAACGCCGAGTACCTCGTAATAATCTCGTTTTTCTGCCATATAACATACTCCCTTGATTTAGGAATTTTTATACTGATAATCCTGACCGCCGTTATATACAGCCTAACCGCAGAGTAAAGCCAATCTTTACGGATCGGCTTCCGCTCTGCGGTCTGCGTATATTTTCAAATTATTCAGCGTCAGTAAATTCTGCGTCAATTACATCGTCGCCGTTATTTGCTCCGCCGTTCTGAGCGGCTCCTCCGCCCATATTATTAGGGTCAAAGCCCTGTCCTCCTGCCGCCTGCTGAGCCTGAGCAGCCTGCTGGTATACGTTCGTGGCTATCTTCTGGAAGGTTTCCTCAAGCTCCTTATGCTTAGCCTTTATTTCATCAATATTCGTTCCCTTGAGAGCCTCCTTGAGAGCGTCTATCTTAGCCTGACACTGAGCCTTTTCATCAGCAGAAACCTTATCTCCGAATTCTCCGAGCGACTTTTCAGCCTGGAACGCAAGCTGATCTGCCTGGTTCCTTGCGTCTACCTCGTCCTTTTTCTTTGCGTCCTCAGCAGCAAAAGCTTCAGCTTCCTTTACCGCCTTGTCAATATCGTCCTTAGACATATTGGTTGAAGAGGTAATTGTTATATTCTGCTCCTTGCCTGTTCCGAGATCCTTAGCCGAAACGTGTACGATACCGTTGGCGTCAATATCGAACGTTACTTCGATCTGAGGGATTCCTCTAGGTGCAGGCGCGATTCCGTCAAGGCGGAACATACCCAGCTGCTTGTTGTCCTTTGCAAATTCACGTTCGCCCTGAAGAACATTTATATCAACAGCCGACTGATTATCCGCAGCAGTTGAGAAGATCTGCGACTTTTTAGTAGGGATAGTCGTATTTCTCTCAATGATCTTTGTACAGATACCGCCCATTGTTTCAAGTCCCAAGGACAGCGGCGTTACGTCAAGAAGCAGCAGACCGTCCTTAACGTCGCCTCCGAGAACTCCGCCCTGATATGCAGCTCCGAGAGCTACGCACTCGTCAGGATTGATTCCTTTGAACGGTTCCTTGCCCATATATTTCTTAACAGCCTCCTGAACAGCGGGGATCCTTGAAGAACCTCCGACCATAAGAACCTTCTGAAGCTCCGAAGCTGAAAGTCCGCTGTCTGATAGCGCCTGACGAACCGGTCCCATTGTAGCTTCAACAAGATCGGCTGTCATTTCATTGAACTTAGCCTGTGTAAGCGTCATTTCAAGATGCTTAGGTCCTGTAGCGTCAGCAGTAATAAACGGAAGGCTTATTGTAGAAGAAGGAGTAGACGAAAGCTCGATCTTTGCCTTTTCAGCTGCTTCCTTCAATCTCTGCATAGCCATTTTATCAGCAGAGAGATCTACGCCCTCGGACTTTTTGAATTCGCTTACCATCCAGTCAATAATTCTCTGGTCAAAATCGTCGCCGCCCAGACGATTATTTCCGGCAGTTGCAAGAACCTCGGTTACTCCGTCACCCATTTCAATAATGGAAACGTCAAACGTACCTCCGCCCAGGTCATATACCATAACCTTCTGGTCGTCTTCCTTATCTATACCGTATGAAAGTGCCGCAGCTGTAGGCTCGTTGATAATTCTTCTTACATTAAGACCGGCGATCTGACCTGCGTCCTTTGTTGCCTGTCTTTGTGCGTCGGTAAAGTAAGCCGGAACAGTGATAACAGCCTCAGTTACCTTTTCACCGAGATAAGCCTCTGCGTCAGCTTTCAGCTTCTGAAGGATCATTGCAGAGATCTCCTGAGGGGTATAATCCTTTCCGCCCATCTTCGCCTTATAATCTGAACCCATATGTCTTTTGATAGAAATAACCGTATTATCAAAATTTGTTACAGCCTGTCTTTTTGCAACCTGACCTATAAGTCTGTCGCCGTTTTTTGAAACTCCTACTACCGACGGAGTAGTTCTTGCTCCTTCGCTGTTAGGAATTACTACCGCTTCGCCGCCTTCCATAACTGCTACGCAGGAGTTAGTCGTACCTAAATCTATACCTATAATTTTGCTCATAATGATCTTCCTTTCAATAGTTATTATACTTTTTATTTAAAGGCTTGCCCATAAACTACGGGTTTGCCACTACTACCATGGCGTATCTTATTACTTTATCTCCGATTTTATATCCCTTTTGGAAAGTTTGTGCAACAATATTCTCTCCAAGCTCAGGGTCTTCTATCTGATTGACCGCATTTGCAATATTGGGATCGAAAACCTCTCCTGTTGGATCTATGATCTCAACTCCCAGCTTTTTCAGGCAGTCACCGAATTGCTTGAAAATCATTTCAACGCCCTGCTTATAGGTTTCATCAGTCGTTTCAGCTTCAAGCGCCCGTTCAAAATTATCAAATACCGGAAGTATTTCGCTTACTGCATTTCCCTTTGCGGTATCGGTGATCTCAAGCCGCTCCTTTGCTGAACGCTTTCTGAAATTATCATACTCCGCCATAAGTCTTAAATACTTATCGTTAGCGGCGTCAAGCTGCTCTTTAAGCTTTTCCTCCTCGGTTTTCTCCGGTTCTCCGGCTTCGCTTTCAATATTTTTTTCAGCCGCAGCCTCCTTCTTCTGTGTTTCCTGTTCTTTGTTTTCCTGCTCGTCTAAGATCTCTTTCTCGTCAGCCAATTTATTACGCCCGCCTTTCTTAGATTTTTTCTTCCTCATCGGACTCATCACCTTTTTCGGATATAAGATCGGTTATGCGCTGTGAAAAATATTCCAGATAGGGAATAAACTTTGCGTAATCTATTCTCATAGGACCTATAAGTCCCAAAGCGCCCGCCTGTCTGCCGTCCTTTCGGAAAGGAGCCGCAATAATAGATGAATTGTGTATTACAAATTCGTCCTTTTCGGGAGAAAACATAACCTGCAAGCCGCTGAAGCTTTCGTTTATAAATGACATGATCTCCCGTTTATTATCAAGGAAACTTATGATCTCGTTCTGGTTGAAATCCTTGCAGGTAAGCAGATTAGCCGCACCGGCAACAGAAATATCCTGAGCTACAAGTTCCTTTGAAAGCTTTACCAATTCTGAAACCAGCGGAGCTAAAGTCATCATATATGTGCCCATTGCAGTTTTTATACTTTCAAACATTTCTTCCGAGATTTCTCCAAGCGGAACTCCCTGAAGATTTTGCTGAAGATAATTATCAAAAAATTCAAGCTGCTCATGTGAAAGATCGAACTCCAGCCTGCACACCTTATTCTTTATTGTACCGTTTGAGGTTATCATAAGGATAACATACATTCTCTTTCCCGTCGGTATGACCTCTACCTTTGAAATTACAGAGAATTTAGGAGTTGCATTGGCGACTACCGCAGCGCATTTTGTAAGCTCCGCCAAAGCCATTGAAGCCGACTGCACCAAATCCTCTTCGGTAACCGCACCTTCGGGAAGCATTGCGTCCAGACGGCGCTTTTCGTCTTCGCTCAGCTGATTGTTTTCCATCAGATTGTCAACGTAAACACGGTATCCGAGGTAAGTCGGGATCCTGCCGGCTGACGTATGAGGCTGCTCCAGATAGCCCTGCTTCTCAAGCTCCGCCATCTCGTTTCGTATCGTTGCCGACGACGCATTTACATATGACATTATCGCCCTGGATCCGACAGGTTCTCCGGTTACTAGATACTCCTCTACAACCGCCGTCAGAATTTTTAATTTTCGGCCGTCCACCCTTTCTCACCTGCCCGATTGTTTAGCACTTAATATTTTAGAGTGTTAGCACTCATTATCTTTGAGTGCTAATTATAGTTTATACCCTTTTTAATACTTTGTCAAGGGGTTTTAAAATATTTTTTTACTAAATTTTATTTTTATTATCAGCAGGTTTTTGTGCAATCATACACACTATACCTAAACAAGCTTAAAATAAAGCAGCAGACGCATGAAATAAACAGCATTATTTACTTTTTATGTAATTTTGTTTGTGCAATGCAACTAAATTAATTACAAATTGGTTACATAGGTTACAGCAAGGATACGAAATTATTTCAGAAAAGTAGTAAATAGGCCGAAAATCTGATATAATTATATATGCAGATGATAACGGCTGATTTATTACGCTGTAATTTAAACACAAACAGCGCAGAACTTGAAAGGGTGATAATTATTATATTCAAAAAAATCGCAGTTACTGCACTTATAACGTCAATGGTGATAACGGGAGCTGTTTTTCCTGTACAAAGCACCGGAATTTCAGAAATAACTGTTATATCCGCCTCCGCTGCGGATGCTTCTTTATCTAAACCGAAAATTTCTGTTAAAACTACTTATGGAGACAAAATTGAAATTCTTATCGACAATGCTTCTTCATACAAATCGGGAACAGTATTTAATGTATATGTAAGCGGTCATCTGTCTGTCAAAGTAAATCTGTCAAAAGTCAAGTCGAACAAGAATACGATAAATCTTTATCATAACGGAAAATACTTTAAACCCTCAACTAACTACAGCATAAAGGTCAAGGCGGTAAATAACGGAAAGGAATCAGCTTATTCATCTACAATAAAAGCAAAAACAAAGTCGAAAACTTATTTTTGCATAAACAAAGGAACTCAGCTGTACACCGCAAAAAACAAGAAAATGGTCAAGTCATCGAAAACAGACTCACGTCAATCAGCAGTAAGCCGGCTTTCCAACGCCAAGGGAACGCTGATTTCATATCTGCCTCAAAAAACATACAGCGGAACATACATAAAAATAACAGAGGGAAAATATAAAGGCAAATATGCAAAGCTTGACGGAGGGAAAAACGTATACCGAATATCCGAAAGCGAAGCCAAACGCAGAATAGTAAGCGATTATGCCGCAAGCATGAACGGAGGAAGATATGTCTGGGGAGGTTCTTCGTTTAAGGCTACCGACTGCTCCGGACTGACTATGCAGGCATACTCAAAAATCGGAGTAAAGATATCCCACAGCGTAAGAACTCAGGCTTCAAAGGGAAAATCCGTCAGCGTAAAGAACATGAAACCGGGTGATATTCTTGTTCTTAACAATTACAGTCATGTGGCAATGTATATAGGCGGAGATAAAATGGTCCACGCTATGAATTCAAGGGATGGAATAAAGATACAGCCTATATCCTATCTCAAATATTACAGAGTTAATACTGTCAGAAGACTGATATAAATTTTAGTTTTATAACTAAAAATTCTAAAACCGGACTTGTTGCGGCAATTTGCCTCATTTAGTCCGGTTTGTTTTTATATAAATATTAAAACGCCTTTTAAGAATACTTCCTTATTATTCGGCAAAAACTAAATTCGGAAAGGAGGCAAGTCCATGCACGAACCTTCAGCAGTATATAATATTCCGCGCATGGGCAAAAAATATGTCTGATAAAAACAAGAAATCTGCCGGCAACAACCAATGGGTAACAACTCACCAGAAATCAAAACCTGACAAAAGGGACAGACGCGACGGACCGGGAGGAAACTGATAGGCTGAAAAATTAAACTGACTAAAAACAAACGTCCGTATACCGATCAAAGTATACGGACGTTAATGATAATTATCTTATATAGGTGATCAGGCTGCAAACAATCTGTCGCGCTCGTCTGCTGAAGGCGGAGAGAAAATCGAGAATTTATCCTTGCCCACATCAGTCGAGTTCATTCCGTCACCGAAGCCCTGGTCGGTTTTATTTATCATATCATAATAGATTATAGCGTTTGAAATATTTATTCTTTCCTCTGAGTAACTGGAAAGCTCGCTTATATAATTTTCATCTACCACTCCGTCATTAATTCTCAGATCCGCTGCTTCACGTCCGTAAACCTCGTCCTTTGCGGTTTTATATATACCGTGCACTTCCTCAGAATAGATAGGGTTCGGAGTATCCTTATAGACCTGATTGCAGGAAGCATATTTTGCAACATTTTCATAACCGGTTATATCAAAATACTTTTCCTTCTGACTGTTATAATAAATAGTATCGGTAAGAAAATTTCCATTTGGGAAAATAACGATATTTTCTTCATCATCTCCAATAGAGAATATATCATGTCCAAGCGCATACTTATTCTCAAAGCCCAGCATATTTCCCAAAGTAGGCTGAACGTCGTACATACCCATTACCTGAGTGATCTCTTTAGGCTCATAGCCTCCGTCCTTAGACCAGATTATAAACGGAACTTTTCTGTTTATATTGTAATAGAAATCATCTACCGGAATATATCCGTCATCATCGTCGCTCAGAACTTCCTGGGTAAAAGGATTATAGTTATAGTAATACTCATATTCCTCTTCCTTAACCTTAGCGTCGTGGTCGCCGTAGATCACAATAACAGTATTATCAAGCAAACCCTGCTCATCAAGCTCCTCCATCAGCTGACCGATAGCTTCATCGGCGTAATGAACCGACTTGAAATAGCTGCCAAGCTTAGTTCCTTCGAGGAAAGGAGCGGATATCTCCTCATAAAGACCGGTTTCCTCATTGTATTTTTTATACTTGAAATCCACATCGAAATCGCTTACCCTCTCTATATCCGTAAAAGGAGTATGATTGGTAAGCATTATAAGAGTTCCGTAAAAGTTCTTGTTCTGATCCGCAATATCTTTGATCTTAGGAACTGCCTGATTGAAAAACGATTTATCGGAAAGACCAAGACCTATAGTTTCATCAATATTAAAATCGGTAGTATAATTAAAAAACTTCTGATAGCCAAGAGAATTATGCAGGTTCATTCTGTTCCAATAAGACCCGTTATTACCGTGCATACTGAACGTATAATAGCCCATATCTCTAAGCATACTCTGAATAGAGGTATAATCCCTGTCCCAATAGTTTATAGCTACAGTTCCGCTTGACGCAGGCATAAGCGAGGTTGAAAAAGTAAACTCACTGTCCGAACTAGTTCCGACGCTTTCCTGAGCATAAAAATTAGAGAAATACAGACCCTCCCTGGCAAGCTTGTTCAGATTAGGAGTAAGCTCCTCTCCGTTCATGTAGGTATCAAGAGCAAACTGCTGAATACTTTCGGCATGTATAGTCAGAACATTTTTACCCTTGAAGATATTTGAATATTCATTATCGTTGCTTACCTTATCGACTTCATCCTTATCGTTGTAAAATTCCTTAAACGCCTGCTCGCTTTCATCGAAACCAAGCATCATATTGACTTTTGCGTGTATACAGGAAACAGTATCGCTGATCTGATATGTATACAGTCCGAAGGTTCCGAGAACATATTCCCTGTTCCATTGCTTTGCAAGACGGGATACATCCGTACCGGTAAGCGTAGTTGCAAAGATCCCTGCTACGCTTACAGAAACCGCCAAGGTTCCCAAAGCGTACTTTTTGCCCAGCTTTTTTTCCTGAAGCCTTATAAAATAATCAGGATTCTTCCTGCGGATAAAAACATACTCAGCGATCATAAATAATATTGACCAGAGGAATATAAGATCCTTAGGCTCCATTATATTTTCGGTAACTGCGTCTATTACCCCTCCCAGCTGAGAAGCTGTGGAAATAAGCGAAACGGAAATAAAAGATTTATAGTTTGTATAATAAATCGAATTTCCCGCAGAAAGCAAAGCAAAAACGCACGTCCAGATCATATAATATACAAACCTGCGTTTTGGTTTGAAGCAATATGCAAACAAACCGATAAAAAGCACTGCAGCAATATCCGCAAGAAGCGGCTTTACCTGATTATAGCTGAACTTTACGGTAAACGCTCTCAATAAAAACGAATTGATAAGCGATGACAAAACAAAGGTCAGAAACAGCACATTGTTGCAAACATAAGCCTTTATATGGCCTGGCGCTGATTTCAATATTTTTCCCATTTTATTCTCCTTTTCTATACGGCGGCGCTTTTTGATCTATGCCCCGCATAATCTGATTGACCATAAACATTATTGTAATTCTTTTTTTGAAAAAAGTCAAGTATAGCAAAATACAAAACGTTTAGCCGCACCAAACCGTTCTGAATAATTTTTTCACCATATCTATTTTACTTTTATTTTACTGCAATGTCAACACAAACAGATAAACTTTCAGCCGTTTTTCACAATCCATCATAAATCAAAATTTTTGTAAATAATTAGAAATTTGCATTTCTTAGGCAAAACATTGAAATTTGAAAGTTTTTCACTGTGTAATTTGTAAAAAAACACTATTATTTATCATATCAAACGTTGATCTTAATAGATTTTTTCAACTATATACTCAAATATTTATGCATTGCAGCAACTAATACTTTAATTCAGCTTCAGTACATTTTGATATGGATATATTTCACATTTGATTTTTCACTTCAAATATTATATAATTACTATAGTTTACAGCTGACTGATCTCCTATGCCGAAAGGAATTGATATTTATGATAAAGCTGATAGCGACCGATATTGACGGAACATTGGTAAACGACGAAAAACAGCTTCCGCCTGACTTTACAGACATTATTGATATACTTGACAAAAAAGGAATTTCATTTGCTGTTTCCAGCGGACGCAGCTATTCCGCACTTATCGATCAGTTCAGCTTTATTGCCGAAAAAATTTCTTTCATCTGCGACAACGGCTCATATATCGTTGATAAAGGAGAGATCATCAGCCGTTCAGTAATTCCTCAGAAAGCGGTACATGAAATTCTGAAGACCTGCTATGAAAACGGACTATGCCCTCTGCTATGCGGCGAGAACGGAACCTACTACAGTTCTAAAAGCGTTGAATACGAGCAGGAGGTTGCCAGGTATTATAATAATACCGTATACATGGAAAAGCTTTACGATTGCCGGGACAATATATTCAAGATAGCAATTTACGGAAAGGACGGTATTGAAACAAACGGTCTGCCTGTTCTTAACAGCCGCTTCGGTAGCAATCTTACAGTATCACTTTCCGGATATTACTGGGTAGATATAATGAATCCCGGAATAAATAAGGGCAGAGGTATTCAGATACTACAGAATAAGCTTGGTGCTTCATATGAAGAAACAATGGCATTCGGCGACTATCTCAACGATATTGAAATGCTTGAACACGCATACTACAGCTTTGCAATGGAAAACGCTCACCCTATGGTAAAAAAGACTGCGAACTTTTCCACGGGTACAAATAACGAATTTTCCGTAACAAAAGAGATCAGCAGGCTGATAAAATAATCATATAGCAAAAGCGCCTTACGGATATCTGTCCGTATAGGCGCTTTTTATTTAACTTAAAGCCGTGATTTAAAATCCTCATATCCGAAGCTTTTTATAAGCCTGAGTTCTCCGTCGGCAGTATTCAGATAAATAGACGGAAGCGGCATACCATTGAAAGTATTGTTCTTTACCATTGAATATATAGCCATATCGCAGAACACAAGCCTGTCTCCTTCTTTAAGCGGAGAATCAAAGGAATAATCGCCTATTATATCTCCGGCAAGGCAGGTAGGTCCTCCGAAACGATAGGTATGCTTTTTCTCACCGGGCATTCCTGAACCCATAATGAAAGGACGATACGGCATTTCAAGCACGTCAGGCATATGACAGGCGGCAGATGTATCCAAAATAGCGTAATTCATACCGTTGACCCCTACATCAAGCACCTGAGACGCAAGGTAGCCTGCATTTAAAGCTACTGCTTCCCCAGGCTCCAGATAGACCTGAACGTCATATTTTTTACTGATATAGCTTATACATTCAACAAGAGTTGTAATATCATAATCCTTGCGTGTAATATGATGACCCCCGCCGAAATTCACCCATTTCATATTATAAAGGTATTTGCCGAAGCTTTTCTCAAAATACGTCAGCGTTCGTTTAAGAGTATCAGAGTCCTGCTCGCACAAAGTATGAAAATGAAGTCCGTCTATTCCGCCCAGCTTTGATTCGTCAAACTGATCTGCCGTTACACCCAATCTAGAGTTAGGCGCACACGGGTCGTATATTTCCGTATCTATTTCCGAGTACTCAGGATTGACCCTTATTCCGCAGGAAATATTTCTTCCGCAGCTCTTGACCTTATCCTTATACTTATCCCACTGACGAAAGCTGTTGAAAACTATATGATCGGCGATCTTTACCAGCGAATCCATTTCATCTTCTGTATATGCCGGAGAAAAAACATGGACCTCTTTTCCGAAGTGCTCTCTTCCCAGTTTTGCTTCAAAAAGTCCGCTTGCAGCAGTTCCGTCAAGATACCTCGAAATAAGCGGATATACCGAATACATAGAAAAAGCCTTTTGAGCCAGCAGTATTTTACAGCCCGATATTTTGGCAGTATTTCTTAGTATTTCAAGATTTCTCATAAGTTCGGCTTCATCCACAATATAACAGGGGGTTTTTACATTATTCAAATCAAACATTTCTACCTCTACATTATCGTTAATTTTATATTCCTGTTACGGTTTCTTGCGTCAAGCAGTATTTTCATAATTTTATTTGCAAAGGTCCTGCCTTCTTCTTTTACCTCGTCAAAATCGCTTATAATAAACTCCAGATGTTCACTCGTTTCAGCAAGATGATCGTATAATGCGTCCTCATTTAAAATTTCCTTATCCTTAAAGAAATGATTTATGTAAAGGAAAAAATCATTTTTATCATTAAACTTTATATCGTCAAGTAAAATAAGCATTTTAAATGTCCTTTCTAGTCAAAAACGATTTTCTTTTTTCCGTTCTTATTTCGGGGATATTCACGGATCCTGACTATATTGTTTATATTTACAATGCTTTCCGTCTTATCCTCTTGCTCCGCCCGAAGCCAACCGTCGCCTATTTCCGTAACGGTACATTCGATAACCGATCCGGTCGCCGTATTGCAGCAAACATAAATAAGACATTCCTGTCCGATAAAACGTGATAACGCTTCTTCAATTTTCATAATAACCCCCTAATTAATATGCATAAGCAATTCAATGCCTCCCGCCTTATGCAATGTACCGATGTCCGTTAAACAGCGGTCATTCTTTTATATTGAAAGACAGGGGGCATTAATTAACACAAATCAGTCTACCAAAACCGGATCAAAGTTTTCTTTCCAAGGAAGTCCCCATTTATTCAAAGCCTCCATAAAAGGATCCGGATCAAATTCTTCAACATTGTAAACTCCAGCTTTTTTCCATTTGCCTGTAAGCACCATCATTGCACCGATCATAGCAGGAACCCCGGTTGTGTATGAAACAGCCTGTGATCCGACCTCCTTATAGCATTCCTGATGATCGCAGACATTGTAAACATAGTAATTAACAGGCTTGCCGTCCTTTTTTCCCTGATAAATACAGCCTATATTTGTTTTTCCGACAGTTCTCGGACCAAGTGAAGCCGGATCCGGCAGGACCGCCTTTAAAAACTGAAGCGGTACAATCTCTCTGCCTTCATACATGATAGGCTCTATTGAAGTCATTCCAACATTTTCAAGACATTTCAAATGTGTAAGGTAGCTCTGTCCGAAGGTCATAAAAAATCTGATTCTTTTTATTCCCTTTATATTTAGAGCAAGAGATTCAAGCTCTTCGTGGTGAAGCAGATACATGTCCTTTTCACCCACCTGATCGAAATTATATACTCTTTTTATTTCCATAGGCTGCGTTTCAATCCATTTGCCGTTCTCAATGTAACTTCCCTTTGCAGAAACCTCTCTTATATTTATTTCGGGATTGAAATTTGTTGCAAAAGGATATCCATGATCTCCACCGTTACAGTCAAGAATATCAATATAATTTATTTCGTCAAAGTAATGTTTCTGAGCATAAGCTGAGAAGACTCCCGTAACTCCCGGATCAAAGCCGCAGCCAAGAACGGCGGTAATGCCCGCCTTTTCAAAGCGTTCCTTATAAGCCCACTGCCATTTGTATTCAAACTTTGCAGTATCCTCAGGTTCGTAGTTCGCTGTATCAAGATAGTCGACCTTGCACTCCAGACAAGCGTCCATAATGTGCAGATCCTGATAAGGCAGTGCAACATTAATAACGATGTCGGGTTTATATTCCTTGATCAGAGCGACCAGCTCAGGAACATTATCAGCGTCAACCTGCGCTGTGGTTATATTGGTTGAGGTCTTATCCTGAAGCTCCTCCTTAAATTTGTCGCACTTAGCCTTTGTACGGCTAGCAATGCAGATGTCTGTAAAAACCTCGCTGTTCTGACAGCACTTGTGAATTACAACTCCTGCAACTCCGCCTGCGCCAATAATTAATGCTCTTGACATATTAAATCAGTCCTCTCATATATAAAATCAAAATTTGTATTCTTTTTCAGCAGCAGTTCCAGTTATATAAAACCTTGCTGAAATCACGCTTTTTCAAGTCATCTCTGTTTATAAAGAAATTTTCTACGACGCATTCGCCGCACATATTCCTGAAGGTAACGATCCAATCACCCGTATCAACACGATTTGTAAGCCTTCACAGCGTCGCCGTATGACCTGACAGCTGCCAAAAACCTATCCTGAATCCTGTTCCAGCCGCCCTGCTTAAGATTATCTCTATCGCTGCAATCGAAATTCATAAACGACTGCATAACCGAAATCATTTGTTCACGCTGTTTCGTTCTTTCACAGATAAACCGCACACCTGAATCAGAGTGCAAGGCGTTTCTGCCTGCCATATTTTCTATCATTAAAATTTTCTGCTGCTTTGAAAGACTGACTTCAAGCTTTTTCATATCCCTCAGAAGTCTTACCGCATTCTCTTCAAAACAAGTGCCTGTACAGAGCGCAACGGCAATTATCCTGTCGTGATATGACCAAAGCCGGTCATCGTCATTGCCCTCCAGCTTTTCAAAATATCCGCCGATAATATCCTGCCGCCACTTCTCAAAAGCAGCTTCTCCGATATTCATTTGTTTAAAACGGCTGTAGTTGTCAGGCTCTTCACGACTCATATGAAATCCAAACCCATCAAATCTCTTAAAAAAGGCTTCTGCATCTTTTAAAGAAAAGCTTTTATCTCCACCGGCAATTACACCCATCGTCAAAACCTCCTAGCTGAAAGCCATCGCTAAGCCGTTAAATTTCCGTTCAAATCGTGCAGCTTTATTTATAAAACGCCAGAAGTATTTCTCTCAGTATCTTGCAGGCTAACGCCGTTGATCTTCCCGTCTGGTCGTAAACCGGCGAAAGCTCGTTGACATCAAAACCTACAATATTAAGCTTTGAAACCTCTCTTACCGCGTTCAGCAGCTGAGTAAAGCTTACGCCTCCGGCTTCGGGAGTACCTGTTCCGGGAAATTCAGACGGATCCAGAACGTCCAGATCAAGAGTGAAATACACAGGTTCTTGCCCAATTTTTTGTACAGCTTCTTCAAGGGTGCCGAAGTTAAATTTGTTCATATAGGTATGCTCCTGTGCAAAAACGAATTCATCTCTGTCACCGCTGCGTATTCCGAACTGATAAATATGCCCGTCGCCCACAATATCCCAGCACCTGTGAAGCACGCAGGCATGGGACTCTTTTACGCCAAGATAATCGTCACGCAGATCGGCGTGCGCGTCAAAATGAACTATATGCAGATTCATGTATTTCTTAGCGGCGGCTCTGACTGCACCAAGCGTTACAAGATGCTCTCCGCCTATCATGCAGGGAATTTTTCCGTCGTTTAAAATTTCTTCTGTACATTCTTCAATATCATTAAGCGCCTGAGAGGGATCTCCGAAAGGCAGCTCCAGATCTCCGCTGTCAAACACATTTATATCAAGCAGATCCTTATCCTGATAAGGTGAATAGGTTTCTATTCCGAAGCTTTCGTTTCTCATTGCAGAGGAAGCGAATCTTGTACCCGGTCTGAATGAGGTAGTACTGTCATAGGGCGCTCCGAAAAGCACGATCCTTGCATCCTCATATTCGCAGTCACAGCCTATAAAAGTATAAACGTTTTTATTCATCTGCCAATATCTCCTTTACATAGTTTGGCAGGGCAAAACAGCCTTTATGCAGATCTGTATTGTAATACTTTGTTTTCAGTCCTAAACTTTCCCATCTATCAGCCTGTAAGTCATATACAGGGTGCAGATTTTTTGCGGCAAAACCGAAAAGCCAGTGACCTGACGGATAAGTGGGTATATGCGACTGATAAACCATGCTTACAGGAAAAGCGCTTCCGATTCTCTTATGAGTTCTTTTTACCATATCAACGTAGCTGTCGTAATAAGTGCTTTCATGCTGGTTTATAAGAATACCGCAGTCGGTGAGCGCTTTAAAGCAGTTGCCGTAAAACTCTTTTGTAAACAATCCCTCTCCCGGTCCGAAAGGATCGGTTGAATCTACAATTATAAGGTCATATTCACCGCTCTTTCTTCTTACAAATTTCAGTCCGTCCTCAATATATAAATTTACTCGGGGATCATTGAATTTACAGGCTGTCTGCGGAAGATATTCCTTGCATACCTCCACGACCTGTCCGTCTATTTCGACCATGTCTATATTTTCAATTGTATCGTATCTTGTAAGTTCGCGTATCGTACCGCCGTCGCCCGCCCCTATTACCAGAACATTTCTGATATCGGGATTGACCGCCATAGGAACATGAGTAACCATTTCATGATATATATACTCGTCCTTTTCAGTAAGCATTATGAAGCCGTCAAGCACAAGCACTCTGCCGAACTCAAATGTATCAAGAATATCTATCTGCTGATAATAGCTTTTTGCAGAATACAGCTGTTTTTTAACCTTGATCGTAAAATTAACGTCATCCGTGTGCTTTTCGGTAAACCATAGCTCCATTATATTTCCGCCTTTCTACACAACAATATTTATATAATTTATCTCCATATCCTCTGTACCGGTCATAAAGCAGCCCTTCTCCTTGCAGTAGGCGATATAATCGAGGATTTCAGCAGTGATCCTTTCGCCCGGAGCAAGTATCGGTATACCGGGAGGATAGCACATTACAAATTCCCCGCAGATCATACCGCAGGATTCCTTGATAGGAACAGATCTCTTATTGCTGTAAAAGGCCTGCTGAGGTGCAAGAACGACCGTAGGATTAATATATTCGTGGTCGAACATTCCGGACGGGTCTTTTCCGTAAAGCCGTTTTATCTCAGAAAGTGCTGAGATAAAACGTTCAATTTCAAGCTCCCTGTCTCCCGCTGAAACTATTGCAAGTATATTGCCTATATCACCGAATTCTATCTGAATATCGTAGTCGTCCCTAAGAATATCGTATACCTCTACTCCGGCAAGACCCATGGCACGGGTATGGACCGAAAGCTTTGTTTTATCAAAGGCATATATATCGTCATTATTTACAAGCTCTTCTCCGAACGCATAGTATCCGCCTATCTTATTTATTTCTTCTCTTGCATAGGACGCATAATCAACGGTTTTTCTGAACATTTCTCTGCCGTTTAGAGAAAGATTCTTTCTTGCAAGGTCAAGCGAGACCATAAGAAGATATGAACCGCTGGTAGTCTGTGTAAGATTTATGACCTGCCTTACATAGCCCTCGGATACGTTATTATTGCACAGCAAAAAGGAGGACTGTGTAAGAGAGCCTCCTGTTTTGTGTATGCTTACCGCCGCCATATCCGCACCCGCTTTCATTGCGGAACAAGGCAGACCCTCTCCGAAATAAAAATGAGTTCCGTGAGCCTCGTCGGCAAGCACCAGCATATTATTTGAATGAGCCAGCTCTACTATCCGTTCTATATCAGAGCATATTCCGTAATAGGTCGGATTATTGACAAGCACGGCCTTTGCGTCCGGGTTCTGCCTTATTGCCTTTTCAACATCTTCAACAGACATACCGAGTGGAATTCCCAGCCTTTTGTTTGTGCCGGGATTTACATAAACAGGTATTGCTCCGCATACGACCAGAGCATTGATCGCGCTTCTGTGTACGTTTCTGGGCATAATTATCTTATCTCCCGCTTTACAGGAGGAAAATATCATAGCCTGAACCGCCGCAGTAGTTCCGTTTACAATGAAAAAAGTATGCTTTGCCCCGAAAGCTTCGCTTGCAAGCTCCTCAGCTTCCTTTATAACAGAAACCGGATGACACAGATTGTCAAGCGGCTTCATAGAATTCACATCTGACTTTAAACAGTTTTCGCCTAAAAAGCTTCTCAGCTCCTTATTCATACGTCCGCCCTTATGTCCCGGAACGTCAAGCCTTACGACCCTGTTTTTAAGGTGCTTCTGCAAAGCTTCGTAAATCGGAGCGTTATTTTGAGTAAGTTCCAATTTTCCAGTTTCCTTTCCTGAGAAGCCGGAAGCTTCAAGCATAACAGATCCTGCAAATCAGCTCCCTGCTCCTGACATAAACAAAACTAATAGATATTCATACCGCTGAATATCTCTATCATTTCACGTCTGAGACTGTCGGTTATATCAAGTCTTTGCTTGGGAGAAAGCTCGTAGACGTCCTTTTTGAAAAGATAATTCTGAAGCTCTATATCCTTTATAAGCAGCTTTGTATGAAAAATATTCGACTGATATACGTTTACGTCTATAGCGTCGTATTTGTTCAGCGTATTCTTATCTATATACTCCTGTATAGAATTGATCTTATGATCAATAAAAAACTTTTTGCCGAGAACGTCGCGCGTAAATCCCCTTACTCTGTAATCTATAGTAATAATATCGGAGTCAAAGCTTCCTATAAGATAGTTAAGCGCATTCAAAGGAGAGATCGTTCCGCAGGTCGAAACGTCAATATCAACTCTGAAGGTAGATATTGAATTGTCAGGGTGGTATTCAGGAAATGTGTGAACTGTAACATGACTTTTATCAAGATGAGCATGAACCGTCTTATGCTCGGCAGTATAGTTGCCCATATTGCAGGAAATATCTATCGAGTCCTCGTCAAGCTCCTTCTCGGCAATAAGAACATTGACCGAAGCGCCCTGCGGCTCATAGTCCTGCTTTGATATATTAAGTATCCGCGCTCCTATCATTTCCGTTACGTCGCACAGAATCTTTGTCAGACGCTCTGAATTATACTGCTCGTCAATATAGGCAATATAATCCTTCTGCTCTCTCTCGCTTTTAGCATAGCAAACATCATAGATGTTAAAGCTAAGGGTCTTTGTAAGGTTATTGAACCCGTACAGAGTAAGCTTCTGCTCCAACCCTAACATCCCTTCCTTTCAGATAATACTCTGCTTTACAGCACGGCGGATAATTGTACCGCACTTGAAAACAGCTATCAATATACAGTGTCATTATAACACATATTTATTCAGTTGTATATAGTTTTTTATATAATTTTTCAGATTTTTCAGAATAAGAGGCAGACTGCTCCGTTTAATTAAATTCTATATCCTTCTATATTGAAACCGCAGTCGCTTTATGGTAAAATTAATTCAGAAGATCACTTACATAATAAATAAACAAAGGATTGATCAGCTATGAAGCTCGACCGCCTTATAGGCATTTTATCAATATTATTACAGCAGGACAAAATAACCGCCAACCAGCTTGCAGATAAATTCGAGGTATCCTGCCGTACGATCCTGCGTGACATTGACGATATAAGCAAGTCGGGAATCCCAATCGTTACATCACAGGGTCAGGGCGGCGGTATCTCCATTATGGACGGCTACAAAATCGACCGCACTCTGCTTTCATCAGCTGAAATGAAAGCGATCTTTGCAGGACTGAAAAGCCTTGACAGCGTTAGCGGAACAAACCGCTACCGTCAGCTTATGGATAAGCTTTCCGTAAGCAGCGCTATAAATGCCGATGATCACATAATAATCGACCTTGCTGCGTGGAATAAAAACGCTGTGTCATCAAAAATTGAGCTTATTAAAGACGCAATTGAACAGTACAGGCTAATTACGTTCAGATATTATTCTCCCGAACGCACTGAGCAGCGAAGTATCGAGCCTTACCGCTTGGTTTTTCAGTGGTCAAGCTGGTATGTGTGGGGATTTTGCAGCAAGCGGCAGGACTACCGTATGTTTAAGCTTACAAGAATGACAGAGCTTAAATGTACAGACGAAACCTTTTCACAGCGGGAAATTCCCGAATACAAATGTGATAAGCTGCGACATACAAAGGGTGAAATATCCGCAGCGGTGAAATTCGACAAGTCGGTGAAATGGCGTATTGTTGACGAATTCGGCACAGAAAATTTTAACGAGGACGAAAACGGAAACATTATCCTTACTTTCACTTGGTCTGATAAACCGTCGTTCTATTCATATATTTTAGGCTTTCGTGAATATGCGGAGATAATTTCACCGCCTGAGTTCAGAACGGAATTTGCGGAGCTGCTGAAAAATATTTCTGACAAATATCAAACCTGACATACTGCTGTCATATTTGCTGTGATATAATTGCCATATCAAATATGAAACGAGGTAATTATTATGAATTATGAAATTGTAACCTTAGCAGAAAAAACTGTCGTTGGTTTTTCGGCACGTACAAACAACACTTCTCCCGACATGGAACAGGTTATAGGAAACCTGTGGAAGAAATTTTATTCCGAAGAGGGCTACCCTGCTATTTCCAAAAAGACAGGCAGCAAGGCTATGGGTATCTATACAGATTACGCCTCAAACGAAACCGGCGATTATACTGTCATGGTTGCCTGTGAAGCAGAGAGCAATACTACCGACAGCTTTGACGTGTGCAAAATACCTTTTGGCAGATATGCAAAATTTATCGTCAAAGGTAATATGCTGACTGCTGTTCAAAAGTTTTGGCAGGAGCTATGGAAAATGGACTTGGATCGTTCCTTTATATGTGATTTTGAAGAATATCAGAACAGCGACTGTGAAAATGCAGAAATACATATTTATATAGGATTAAAGTAATATGGATAGTATTTATAGCTTGTGGAACAAACTCGGCAGTCACGGAGTTATGGTTCTGTCAACCTGTGCGGAAAACCGAGTTACATCAAGAGCGATGAGCGTGGTTGTCATTGACGGAAAGCTTTACTGCCAAACGGACGAGCGTTATCTTAAATGTCAGCAGATTAAGGCTAATCCCAATGTATCTCTGCGCGTGAATAATTTTTCTGTTGAGGGTGAATGTCGGATTTTTGGCAAGCCCCTTGAGAACGAATTTTTCATAAACAAAATGAAAGCGCATTTCCCCGACGCTGTTTTACGCTGGTCGAAGGTGCCGACGGAATGTGTGCTTAAAATTACACCGAGGCTTGTAACGTCTTGGATTTACGAGGATGATAAGCCGTATACAGAGCAGTGGGACTTTGAAAATCATACATACAGGAGAGATGAACAATGAAACGTGAGCTTGGAATAGCAAGATGTGGTCTTGCCTGCTGCCTATGCTCAGAAAATGAGCATTGCGGCGGCTGTAACTCGGGTGAATGTCCCGACAATGATCGGTGTGAAAACAGAAAATGTTCTTTGGAGAAAGAAATTTTACATTGCTATGAGTGTGATGATACAGACTGCCGAAAAGGACTTTTAGGCAAAATAAAGCCTTTGGCATTTACAAAGTTCGCAAGGAAATACGGCGAAGAACATCTGCTGGACTGCCTTGAACGAAACGAGAAAAAAGGTGTCGTTTATCACCGCAGCGGAATAAACGGCGATTACGATGATTTTAAAGATATTTCTTCACTTATGAATTTTATTGAAAAGGGGTGAAAATAATGGACAAGCTTGATTACAAAAAAGAATACAAGGACCTATACCGACCTAAGACAAAGCCGTCGATCATAGACGTTCCGGAAATGCTTTATATAGCTGTTAACGGCGAGGGCGACCCGAATACCGGCAAAGAATACAGAGAGGCTCTGAATATACTGTACGCTCTATCATACAGCATTAAAATGTTAAAAATGAACGGTACGCAGCCTGAAGGATATTTCGAGTATGTCATACCGCCGCTTGAGGGACTTTGGTATACGGACAGAGTTGCCTTTGACGGTCTGAACGTTACTGATAAATCGAAATTCAAATGGATCTCAATGATAAGACAGCCGGAATTTGTGACCGAGGAGGTATTTGAAGCCGCAAAAACAGCATTGCAAAAGAAAAAACCTGAGCTTGATCTGTCAAAGGCTAGGCTTATAAAAATGAAAGAGGGATTATGCGTTCAGATAATGCACAAGGGTTCATATGATGATGAGCCTGCAAGCATAGAACGTATGAAATGCTATGCTGAAGAAAACGGATATTCTGAGGATCTTTCAGAGCAGCGTCTGCACCATGAGATCTATCTTTCCGACCCGAGAAGATGTGCGGCTGAAAATTTAAAAACCATTATCCGCCACCCAGTCATAAAGCTTTAGATACGCCGTATTTTTTAACTAAAGTAGAAATAAGGAAAACAAAAGCGCCGGATCTATATTAACCCGGCGCTTTAATCTTTTTTTCTTTTCCTTAGCCTGAACACTGACTGCTGAATTTCTGCTTTACCTTTGAAACCTTATTCTGCTCTGCCTGTTCGGTAGGATACCAGCCTTTAGCTGTCATTTTATCGTAAATCTGATCCTGCATATTAAGCGCGCTGCCCAAAGCTGTATTAAACGTCTGATGAACGTTTGAAGTAGTAGACTCTATCGTTCCGTGCATAAGCAGATCGCATACTCCTTTTTCAAGCAAAAGAATATTTTCCATTAAATTTTTATCGTCCATTATAATTTCCTCCTCTGATTATGAAAGCAAGCTGTAAAAGCTCTGAAAAAGCTGCTGATGCTTCTGAGCCATCATTTCTATACAGGATTTAAGTTCAGGATCCTGAATCTGAGCAGCGGTTTCCTTGCACTTAGACATAAAGTATTTTTCATGGCCTAGCGCGTCTTCGATATACAATAATTCTTTAGTTGTCATGATCTATGACCTCCTTAAAATTTTCTGGTAATATTATGTGTAACCGAAAGCCTCTTATACCTTGTTTTCAGAAAAAACTCTAATAAGCATTTCATTGCACAAAAAAAGCTTTTCTATAACTAAACGAAGTTACAGAAAAGCTTTTGTTATGATCAAATTATAATTATTATTCGTAAAGCGGATACTTGTCGCAGATTGATTTTACAACGGCTCTTATCTCGTCAGCCTTATTGTCAAAATCAGCAGCGGTAAGATAAATACATTCTGCGATCTTATCCATATCTTCTTCAACAAGTCCCCTTGTAGTAACCGCAGGAGTTCCGATTCTTACACCGCTGGTTACAAACGGACTCTGAGGATCATTAGGGATAGCATTCTTGTTTACTGTTATATAAACTTCGTCAAGCTTTTTCTCAAGCTCTTTTCCTGTAATATTAAACGGCTGAAGATCCACAAGCATAAGATGATTGTCAGAGCCGCCCGAAACAAGATTAAAGCCTCTGCTTACAAGACCTTTTGCAAGAGCCTGTGCATTCTTTACTACCTGCTCCGCATAGGCCTTGAATTCAGGTTTGAGCGCCTCTCCGAAGCATACCGCCTTCGCCGCAATAACGTGCATAAGAGGTCCTCCCTGAGTTCCCGGGAAAATCGCCTTATTAAATTTCTTTGCAAGTTCCTCGTTATTTGTAAGGATCATACCGCCCCTCGGACCTCTTAACGTCTTATGAGTAGTAGTAGTTACAACATCGGCATACGGAATAGGAGAAGGATGCTGACCTCCTGCTACAAGTCCTGCAATATGAGCCATATCTACCATGAACATTGCGCCTGTGCTTTTAGCTATATTTGAAATTCTCTCAAAGTCTATAACTCTGGGATAAGCTGAAGCTCCGGCAACTATAAGCTTAGGCTTATGCTCCTTTGCAAGCTTTTCAAGCTCGTCATAGTCAAGATAACCGTTTTCGTCAAGTCCATAGGATACAAAATTATAATTTTTTCCCGACATATTTACCGGAGAACCATGAGTAAGATGACCTCCGTGAGCAAGGCTCATACCGAGAATAGTATCCCCGGTTTCGCATAAAGCAAAATATACGGCAAGGTTAGCCTGAGCTCCCGAATGAGGCTGAACATTTGCAAACTTGCAGCCGAAAAGCTTACAGGCTCTTTCGATCGCAATATTTTCAACAACGTCGACACATTCACAGCCGCCGTAGTATCTTTTTCCCGGGTAACCCTCGGCATACTTATTCGTAAGCGCCGAGCCCATTGCCGCCATAACAGCAGGCGAAACAATATTTTCACTTGCTATAAGCTCAAGATTTCTTCTCTGACGAGCCAGCTCAGAATTCATAGCCTCTCCGACTTCCTTATCGAAGTCCTCTACAAAACCGATAGTGTCCATTATTTTCATAATCATTCTCCCAACATTTTATATTCAGACCTGCTTCAGCCCGTCATAAGCGGCGCCTGAATGCAAGCTATAATATTAATTATAACTCATAAACTCGGAAATGGCAATAGTTTTTTATATTAAAAATAAAAAAGCGGAATGAAATATATCATTCCGCATGAACTATTCCTTATGCCTGAAGATAGGACTTGACCAATGCCTGTAAAAGCTCATCTCTGTCAATGTGACGGATCAAGCTTCTGGCGTTGTTGTATGTGGTTATGTATGTCGGATCCTCTGAAAGAATATAACCTACTATCTGATTGATAGGATTATAGCCCTTTTCCTTTAGGGCGTCATAAATAATCGTCAGAGTTTTTTTCAGTTCGGTCTCTTTATCCCTTACAACTGAAAATTCCATAGTTTGTTCGTGCATAAGCTCAACTCCTTCACACAGATTTGTACACTTAACATTCTACATATACTATTATAACCCATTACTTAAAAAATAACAAGTGCTTTTATGAAATTTATTCAATTTGCATAAACTTGTTGAATAAATTTCTATGCCGCAGAAATGCAAAATCCCTGCGGCATAGTAATAATAAAAATCTATCTCCTCTGAACGCCTATCTCTTCAAGAGCTTTTACAATCCTGCTCATTGCCTTGTCAGCCTGCTCGTCGGTAAGAGTACCCTCATGAGAACGCATTGAAAGTGAATAAGAAACCGACTTCTTTCCCGCTTCGATCTGTTCTCCGGTATAAACGTCGAAAAGCGATACTTTTTCAAGTATAGCGCCTGCTGCTGACCGGATCGCCTTTTCTATTTCTGCAACAGGCAGCTCAGCTCCGCAGACAGCTGAAATATCCCTTGTTATCGCAGGGAATTTAGGAAGAGGCCTGTATGTTTTTTCAGAAGACGCTTTAAGCATAAGCTCGCTGATATTTATCTTTCCTGCAAATGCTCTCGTATCTATGCCGTAGTTTTCAAGAACATCAGGATGAAGCTCTCCGAATATACCAACTTCCTCTCCTCCGACCGTTATAACTGCGGCTCTTCCCGGATGAAAAGCGGTATATTCGTCAAAAGCCGAAGCTTTACCGGCTCTTGTTATTTCATATTCCTTTACGCCGGCTTTTTCAAGAACTCCCTCTGCGATACCTTTAAGATTATAGAAATCAAAATCTGATCCCGTATCATAAACTCCGAATCCAAGTCTGAGCAGCTCGGAGGGAAGCGTTTCACCGTCAACCGGAATATATTCGTTACCCATTTCAAAAATATAGCACTCCGGATTCCTATAGCTGTAGTTTCTTGCAAGCACCTCGCATACCGACGGTATGACCGTAGTTCTCATTACGCTTGTATCTTCGCCCAGAGGATTTGAAATAACTACTGTATTCCTCAGCTTTGAATCAGGTTCAAGCTTTATCTTATCGAAATACTTCGGAGAAATAAATGAGAATGTAGTTACCTCGTTAAGACCCATCGCCATTACAGCGCTGCTGACTGCCCTTTCAAAATTCTGCTTCGGGGTTCTCTTAGCCTGAGCCACGCCTCTGATAATAGTTCCTGGAATATTATTGTATCCGTACAGCCTTGCAATTTCCTCCGCAATATCCGCCTTGCATTCTATGTCGATCCTGTACCACGGAGCGACCGCCCTTCCGTTTTCAATTTTGAAGCCGAGCTTTGTCAGGTATTCCTTCATATCGCTTTCGGATATATCGGTTCCTAAAAATGCATTGATCCAATCCGAATCAAATTCAACTGATCTGGGAGTTTCGTCCTGATAATTTTCATCAATTACAGTTTTTATAACCTCGCCTGCGCCAAGCTCCTCTACCAGCTGACAGGCTCTCATCAAAGCCTCATAACACTCGTGAGGATCAAGACCCTTTTCATATCTTGCGGAAGCGTCGGTTCTCATTCCAAGCTTTTTAGCTGTAGTTCTTACCGAAGCTCCGTCGAAGCAGGCCGACTCAAAAACTACCGTTTGAGTATCATCCATAATACCGCTGTACTCTCCGCCCATAACTCCGGCTACTGCTACCGGCTTAACAGCGTCAGCGATTACCAGCATCTCCTCGGATAGCTCCCTTTCGATACCGTCAAGAGTAGTTATTTTCTCTCCCGCCGCCGCATTTCTTACATTTATCTCTCCGCCCTCGACATATCTCAGATCAAAAGCATGCATGGGTCTGCCGTATTCAAGCATTACAAAGTTCGTTATATCAACAAAGTTGTTGATAGGTCTTACTCCGCTTGCACGAAGCCTTTCTCTCATCCAACGGGGAGACGGCTCTATTTTTACATTCTTGACCACAGCTCCCATATACCTCTGACAGAGCCGGGTATTGTGTATTTTTACTTTCAGATAATCGCCGATATTACCTTCAATACCTTTGAATCCAGGTTCTTTAACGTTAAGCGGAGCATTGAAGGTTGCGTGAGCCTCCCTTGCAAGTCCGATAACAGACAGACAATCCGGACGGTTTGAGGTGATTTCAAACTCAACCTTTGTATCGTTAAAGCCTATAGCTTCCTTGATATCCATACCTACAGTTGTATTGCAGTCCTCACCGAGTATAAAAATTCCGTCCTCAATAGCGTAAGGAAAGTCATGAACAGTTAATCCCAGTTCTCCGAGAGAGCAAAGCATACCGTTTGACGCTACCCCTCTGAGTTTGCCCTTTGTGATCTTTACAGGCTTTCCTTCGTGAAGCACTGTGGATTTATGCTTTGCAACAGGAACATAATCGCCTTTTTTTACATTCTGAGCGCCGGTAACGATTTGTACAGGCACTTCTTCCCCAACGTCTATCTGACAGGTATACATATGATCAGAGTCGGGGTGACGTTCGATCTCAAGTACCCTTCCTACTACTACGTTAGAAAGATAATCGCCCTCCCTGCCATAGCATTCAACCTTTGAACCGGACATAGTCATACCGGCAATAAAATCCTTTATATCACAGCCGCAGTCAACATAATCTGCAAGCCATCTCATTGATAGATCCATATTCTAACCTCCTATTTTATCAGAACTGCTCCAAAAATCTCATATCGTTTTCATACAGCAGACGCATATCGTTAATACTGTATCTTCCCATTGTAATTCTTTCAAGACCCATGCCAAAAGCAAATCCGCTGTATATCTCCGGATCTATTCCGCAGCCTTCAAGAACTTTAGGGTGGACCATTCCCGCTCCGAGAAGCTCTACCCAGCCCTCCTGCTTGCACATTGAACAGCCTTCTCCGTGACAATTGAAGCACATCAGATCAACCTCTGCGGACGGCTCGGTATAAGGGAAATGGTGAGGACGAAGCCTTATCTTCGCTTCATCACCGTAAAGACGTTTCATAAGCAGCTCAAGAGTACCCTTGAGGTCAGCCATTGTAACGCCCTTGTCTATAACTAATCCCTCTATCTGATGGAACAGCGGCGAATGAGTGGCATCAACAGCGTCTGAACGGTAAACTCTTCCCGGTGATATTATCCTTATAGGCGGCTTGATTTTTTCCATAGTTCTTATCTGTACGCTGGAGGTCTGCGTTCTGAGAAGCACGTTCTCATTTATATAGAACGTATCCTGAGTATCCCTTGCAGGATGATGCTTAGGCATATTAAGCGCTTCAAAGCAGTAATGATCCGTTTCGACCTCGGGACCCTCCACTATATCAAAGCCCATGCCGAGAAAAACGTCCTCAACCTCCGCCAAGACTGCATTAAGCGGGTGAGGCCTGCCGATTTTAGGAGCTTTTCCGGGCAGGGTAACGTCAATAGTTTCAGCCGCAAGCTTTTTTTCTGCCATTGCCTCTTTAAGCTGAGCCTGCTTTCCTGCAATTGCACTTTCAATATCCGCTCTTACGGAATTTGCAAGCTGTCCGATAACCGGTCTTTCTTCCGCTGAAAGCTTTCCCATCTGTTTCAATATTGCCGTTATCTCGCCTTTTTTGCCGAGAAATTTGACTCTTAGCTCTTCAAGCAGCTTAGGGTCAGAAACCTTTGACAGCTCTTCCTTTGCACGGGCTTCAATATTTTTCAACTGTTCTCTCATTATTCTTCCTCCCGAATATTAATAAAAAAAGCCTTATCCCGAGCTAATCAGGACAAGACTGTGCTTGCTTAAACCACCTATTAGTCAGGGAGCAGACACTCCCGCATCTTTAACGCAGAATCCTACGTTTCCGCTTACAATAAAAAACTTCGGCGGAACCACTCGCAAGTGAACTTCAGAATATTCCGATTTAAAACCGCTTTCAGACGCACAAAAGCTGCGGCTTCTCTCTGAAAATCTAACAAATACTCCTACTCTCTTGGTCAATGTGTTTAACAAAATTATAGCACACTTCAATTTGCATTGCAATAGCATTTAACATAAAATTTACATTTACAGACCATGCTTATGAAGCGGATCCCATTTATCGTCCTCGTCCTCTTCATCTTCAATCACATTATACTGCTTCTTAGGGTATTTAATTTGCTCATGCAGATTCTCGATAAGGTAAAGCTTAGCTTTTGTATCCTGAAAATCTATGGTGACCTTATTTTCATCAAGCTCTTTTTTAAAGCTTCTGCCGGGCTTATCACAGACGATCTCCGATTCATAATTATCCTTTAAGCAGACCGTAAGCTTTCCCGAAGGTGTCTGAGAAGAGCTTACTATATCATCAAAATATAACGTCATTACAGTATGCCGATCGTTAAGCATACTTCCCTGACAATGCTCTATCCTGTCCTCGTAAATACGGGTATAGCACTTTGTATCCCTCGACATAGCCGAAAACCTGTAGAGCAGATATGCAGTAACGATATTAGCGGCGCCCAGAAGAATTACAATTATTTTTATAACAGCCAAAGAAATAAGCGCTCCCAGCAGAATTATGACCGCTCCCAGAGTAAGGTTTTTATACATATTGCGCCGCATTTTCTTATGCTCTTCTATATCATGAACGGCTTTAAGCTGCCTGCTTTGCCTATCCAGCTTCGGAGGATATTCGTACAAAAGCATATTGATTCTCCTATAAAAACAGGGACTGAAAGCTCAGTCCCTATTTGATTTTTATTATATCTTCTTAGCGTCGTTCTCGCGTATCTCAACACGTCTTATTTTTCCGCTTATAGTCTTCGGAAGATCGTCCACAAATTCTATAATTCTGGGATATTTATATGGAGCGGTGGATTTTTTAACATAGGTCTGAAGCTCTTTTACCAGTTCGCTTCCCGCCCTCTCCCTGTATTCCTTAGTCAGAACTATTGTTGCCTTTACTACCTTTCCTCTTATAGGATCATCTGCTGCGGTTATAGCACATTCAAGAACCGACGGATGCTCCATAAGGATACTTTCGATCTCAAAGGGTCCTATTCGGTAACCGGAAGCCTTAATTAGATCGTCCGTTCTTCCTACATACCAGAAATAACCGTCCTCGTCCATATATGCGGTATCTCCCGTATGATACATTCCGAAACGCCACGCCTTATCGGTTTCAACTGCATTGCGGTAATACTTGATAAACAGACCCTGATGCTTTCCTCTTTCGGCGTAAACTACGATTTCTCCGGTTTCCCCGACTCCTACAGGCTTTCCCTTTCTGTCAACTATCCCTACATTATAAAGAGGAGTCGGCTTACCCATAGAACCGGGTTTAGGCTCTGTTCCGTAAAGATTTCCGATAAGAACCGCTGTTTCCGTCTGACCGAACGCTTCCATAAGCTTCAGTCCGGTATATTCATACCATTTGTTGTAAACCTCGGGGTTAAGCGCCTCGCCGGCAATACAGCTGTATTTAAGAGAAGAAAGATCATAATTTTCAAGACCCTCCTTAATGAAGAACCTGTACATAGTCGGAGGAGCGCAGAAAGAGGTTATCTTATAATCCTGCAGTACCTTCAGAACATTTGCAGGTACAAACCTGTCAAAGTCATATACAAAGGTAGTTGCTCCGCAGGCAAACTGACCGAACATTTTTCCCCAAGCACATTTTGCCCAGCCGCTTTCAGATACTGTGAGATGAAGCGAACCGTCATCAAGATGATGCCAGTGCTTAGCCGTAATAATATGCGCTGCGGCCAAAGAATGCCTGTGAAGTACCATTTTGGGATAGCCGGTAGTTCCGGAGCTGAAATACATAAGCATAGGTTCTTCTGTCCGAGTTTCCATTCTTTCAAAAGCCTTAGGGTATTTTTCCATTTCCTCCAGAAAGTTTATCCATCCGTTCGCCTCGCCGTGAGTTATGAACTTTTGCTTCATTCCGCCGTACTCTTCAAGAGCTGCATCTACCTCGGCAGGAACATCATCTTCGGCGGTAGCAACGATGTAGCTGATTTCAGCTGCATCAAAGCGGTATATATAGTCCTTCTTTTTAAGCTGACAGGTAGCCGGTACAAGTATCGCTCCGAGCTTAATGAGGCCGTAGGCAAGAAACCAGAATTCGTAATGTCTTTTAAGCACAGCCATTACCATATCGCCCTTTTTCACGCCGTAAGCCAGCATCATATTGGCAACCTGACTGCTCTTTTCCGAAAGCTCCTTGAAGGTAAATTTATGCTCTTCTCCGTTTTCGTTTACCCAATGAATCGCAAGCCTGTCCGGCTCGGCGGCTGCGATCTCATCTATGACATCATAGGAAAAGTTGAAGTTTTCCTTTAAATTCAGCTCAAATTTCAGTAATCTTCCGTTCTCGTCAAGCTCCTCGTTGACAAACCTTTTGTAAAAATCCTTCATTAAAAAAACGTCCTCCATCTGATGTTTATAATATAACGGCGCGTCTGAAAAAACTTTCCGTAATTAAACGGCGTTTCAGCTGTTTGCGGATATATTATTTAAAATGTCTGCCGGCTGGTGCGCTATGTAATCAGCTCCGGCGTTAACAAGCTCGCCGGTTCCTCTGAACCCCCAGGCGCAGCCTATAGACCTGATTCCGCAGTTTTTGGCGGTCATGATGTCTACATCAGAATCCCCCGCCATTATACATCGGTCTTTAGGAATGCCCGATTTTCTGATGATCGCTTCCAGTATCTCCGGGTCAGGCTTTGCGGGTACGCTTTCAGTTTTTCCCTGAATATAGTCAAATACATTCCTGTCAAACAGCGAATCCACTATAAAATGTACAAATTTATCTGTTTTGTTTGAAGCCACGGCACACTTTACACCCATTGCCCTAAGGTTTTCAAGCAGCGGAAGGATACCGTCATACGGCTTTGTTTTATTGATACAGCATTTCTCATATCTCTCAGCAAAGGCTGAATGAAGACGTATTATTTCATCACTGCTTCTTCTGTCCTGAGGCAATGCTCTTTCGCAAAGTTTAAGCGTTCCGTTTCCCACAAAATAATAATACTCACTGACATTATGGACAGGATATCCGAATCGGGTAAGCGCCCCGTTTACAGCGTCCGCCAGATCGTATATTGAATTGATCAGCGTTCCGTCCAAGTCAAAAATAACCAATAACTTCATCTTAATTGTTACCTATCATTCAGAAATCTATACACATGACTGTTTTTTATACACTTGTCAAAAAATCTACGCATAATATGATAGCACATAATTATTGCTTATTTATGAACATTTTCTTAGGGCAATTATTAAATCATTCCGCAGAATTTTACATAATAACCTTTTAAAAAAACGTATGCTCTATAAAAATCTTTAATCCGATAGCTATAAGTATTATTCCTCCGGCAGTCTCCGCTTTTCTTTTAAGCCTGCCGCCGAAAATCCTTCCTATATAAACTCCCGCAAAGCTTACCGCAAAGGTAACAAAGCAGATCACTGCGCTGGAGCTTACTATATTTACCGATAACGCCGCAAAACTCACTCCTACAGCAAGCGCATCGATACTTGTAGCAAGTCCCTGTACCAGCATCACAGGCAAGGTCAGTTCCGTTATCCTGTCCTCACACTCCCTAGATTTAAGGCTGTCGGCTATCATTTTTCCCCCTATAAAGCCGAGCAGTATCAAGGCTATCCAATGATCAAAAGCTGATATCCATTTCTCAAAGCCTCTGCCGAGAGCATAGCCTATTGCAGGCATTGCCCCCTGAAAAAGTCCGAAGCATATTCCGCACCAAAGCGAATGAGCGAACCCCGGTCTTTTTACGCACATTCCGTTAGTTACCGAAACCGCAAATGCGTCCATTGACAAACCCAAAGCGACAAAAATAATTTCATATAGATCCATATTATCAAGCCTTTCCTCTTAAGCCGCTTTAGTTATTTAACAGCAGCAGCCTTATGCGCAAAACACACATAAGGCTGCCGAATAAAGCAGCTTCTTAATCCTCAAGTCTGGATTCAAGAAGGCCGGAATATTTATTTCTGAATTCTTCAAATCTGCTCTCGTCAAGCGCGTCACGTATCTTTTCCATAAGGGTATTATAAAAATAAAGATTATGCATTACTGCAAGCCTTCCGGCAAGCTGCTCATTCGCCTTAAAAAGATGACGTATATACGCTCTTGAAAAGCTGCGGCAGACAGGACATCCGCACTCCGTATCAAGAGGACGTTCATCAAGCTCATACCGCTTGTTATTTGCGTGCATAATACCGTTCCAGGTGAATATAGTTCCGTGTCTTGCGTTACGGCTTGGCATTACGCAGTCAAAAAAATCAACTCCCCTGTAAACCGCTTCAATTATGTTTGCGGGTGTTCCCACTCCCATAAGATACCTCGGCTTATCCTTGGGCATAAACGGTTCGACCTGCTCTATTACATGATACATGGCTTCAGTAGGCTCGCCTACCGCAAGACCGCCGATCGCATAACCGTCAAGCTCAAGCTCCCGTATCGCTTTCATATGCTCGATACGAAGATCGTCGAAGGTGCAGCCCTGATTTATTCCGAAAAGCAGCTGATTTTTATTTATAGTAGAATCGAGAGAATTCAGACGCTTCAATTCATCGCGGCATCTTACGAGCCATCTTGTGGTGCGCTCGCAGGACGCCTTGGAATATTCATAAGCAGCGGGATTTTCAACGCATTCGTCAAACGCCATTGCTATAGTTGAAGCAAGGTGCGACTGGATCTGCATACTTTCCTCCGGGCCCATGAAAATCTTTCTTCCGTCGACATGAGAATTGAAATATACGCCTTCCTCTTTAATTCTACGCAGCTTGGCCAGAGAAAATACCTGAAATCCTCCGCTGTCGGTAAGAATCGGCTTATGCCAGTTCATAAACTTATGCAGACCGCCCATTTTATAAATAATATCATCACCCGGACGTACATGAAGGTGATAGGTATTGCATAGTTCCACCTGACATTTCAGCTCGTCCGCCAGATCTACCGATGAAATTCCGCCCTTAATTGCCGCCGCTGTTCCGACGTTCATAAATACAGGCGTCTGAATAGTTCCGTGTACGGTTTTAAATTCTCCTCTTCTTGCTCTTCCCTCTTGCTTCAGTAAAGTATACATTTATTTCTCCTCAGAATAAAGATTTTTATCCTCAAATTTTTCATAGTACCCTATCAGCTCTCCGTTTTCATCACGGATCGCAGCCGTATAAACATCGTTGTTTCCGCCGTGCAGTGTACTGTGGACTTCAAATATCTTATTTACACTTTTATCCTCTCTCATTGCTGCAATATTACGGCGTATCAGCTCAGCTGAATTCGGATTATGACAATCTAAAAGACTTCTTCCCACAAGTCCTGCCCCTCCTGCACTTTCATACCTCTTAACTGCCGCAGGATTCATATAAATGATCTCATGCTCCAGATTGCAAATAACCACCGGCTGTTCATTGCCGTCTGTTATGCCTTTAAAAAACGAACTTAACTCCATATTACTCATCAAACCCTTCCAAACATTTTGCAGGTATCCAGCCAACTTCGCCTGATTCCTTGGTGATTCTTGCATAGCCGTCCGAGCTTTCAGCATAATAAACATACTCTCCCTTGCTCACCGGCGGAAAAGCGGAAAGAAAATCCCAAATTTGTTTAGTACCCTTTATATCATAAACCTTGCTTTTCGGAATATATCCCGTTTTGCCTGTTTTATTATCACGTACAAAAGCTAATCCGTTATCAATACTGAGAACTTCAATATCCTGATCAGACCAATTTGTATAAACAGGTGAAAATTCCGAATCATAATCCGCAATGACCTCAGCTTTTTTAAAGAAAGTATCCCACACCACATCATAGCTGTAATCCCTGCCGTTTTTATTAATAATAAGCGCATTAAGCTGGCAAGCACGCTTGATTGTCAATCCGCCGTCGATGTCTATAATCTTTTTTTCATAGTTAAATATCGGCAGATTAGTGCAATTGCTCGCTTCAAAATTATAAGTAGGGAAATGACCCACTACAAGCCATTTATCCGTGGGATTTTCCATATTCAAAAACCACGGTACAGTAATCGCATAATCATTATCGGCGTTTTCCCAGTCGGGACGATTTTCAAGACCTGCATGAACAAAAATATGCTCCTGTGTTTCAATAGCGATAGGGCGGCTGTTCATAAAATCAAGCTCGGCTTTGTATTTTTTATATACAGCCGCTCTTATATCAAGCCAGTTTTCCTCACTGCACCAATCAAACCCAAGACTATTCGCCATCTGATTATATGTTGTACCTTCCCAATAAAACTTCTCCTGAAATCTTTTATATGGATAGGTAAACGCCATTCTTATTACGCCCGTATCGTTGTTTCCAAGCAGGCAATAAACCCGATCGTTTTTGCAAAGCTCCATAACCGTCCGGATCGTGCTGAGATTATTATCCCCATGCTCAAGAATATCGCCGACTATGATTAGATAATCCTCACCCGGCTTATATTCAGCCTTTATTAAAACATCTTTAAGCAGATGATCGCAGGTGTGAATATCGCTTACGGCAAGAATCCTGCATTTCTCAGGAAGCTCAAGCCTTATGATAGGTTTCATTCGCGTTCTCCGTTCTGTAATATTGTATCAAAGCTATTATATCATAACAATAAAATAAAATCAACTTACAGCAAGAAAAAAGGACGGGAAAACCGTCCAAACTAATAATGATCATATATCAAAATTATTATTTATAACAGCAGTTAAAGCCGCTGAATTCCGCCGAATTGTGACCAACGCTGTATAACCCAAGCATAGTTCCGGTAAATCCGCCCGAAACCTCGCTGGAAAGATATTTCGTACTTCCGCTTCCGAGATAAATCTCAGTGCCGTCTGCCAAGACGTAAAAATTATATCTGAAATTATCCGCCCTTACTATCAGCTTAGCTGTCCCGGAAGAGATCCCGACTGCTTTCTGTATATGCTTTATGCCGCCTATATTAAGCTTGAGAACCGCTTCATAGCTGCCGCTGTTTTCTTTAATCACAATATCGTAATGCTCGTCCTCGCACATATAGCAGGTCACCCCAGCTTCACCAGAATCAAGATTGACATTTACAGAAAGCTCAAACTCAAAATCCCGCTGTCTGAGTGCGATAAACGTCGGTGAATCGGCTTCTTCAAGCGTTATTTCACAGCCGTGAAGCACCGCTCTGTCATTATGCAGCTCATAGCTGCTGAAATCGGGACGGCGGAGAAAACACCAGTCTATATCCCAAGAAGTATTTTCAAAGGTATATACCTTCTTTTCTGTCTGAGAAAAATCTCCCTTTATCTCATATTCGTATTCTGCTGTTCCGTCTTTTCCGGCAGTAAACCAACCGTCTGATCCGAACTTTACAGGTATCAGAAAAACCTCTCTTCCGAGATTGTGATACGGCATCCACATATGTATCTGACGAAAGCCAAGACTCAAAATATGCCATTCTCCGTATTTATCCTGAATAAGATCGCCGTGTCCTATACCCTGAATAAGGTACGGCGCTTTATTGCGGTTTGTCAGCACCGGATTACTCGGACAGCCTGTAAATTCTCCCCATACCGAATCCGCACGGGCGCAGGTTATCATATGGCCATACTCGGTTCCTCCCTCCGCCGCCATAAGATAGTACATTCCGTTTATCTTGTAAAGATGAGGGCTTTCAAGATAACGTCCTCCGGAACCCTGCCAGATACACTTGCTCGGAGTCAGCTTTTCACCTGTTTCAATATTTATTTCGCACTGAACAACTCCGCCGATACCGTTATCATCGCTGCCGTTGCTCATAAAATATGCTTTTCCGTTTTCAAAGAAAAGCGACGGATCTATTCCGCCCTGATCGACGTAAACCGGATCGGACCACTCACCGTATATATCGTCTGTATATACATAAAAATTCTGGTGTGTAGTATCATTGGTCGTAACCATATAGAAGCGTCCGTTGTTATAACGGATAGTAGGCGCAAAAACTCCCCCGGAACTGTTTATTTTATCGAGCATGACCTGATTCTCTCTGGTCAGCACATAGCCTATCTGCGTCCAGTTTACGAGATCTTCGCTTTCAAAAAGAGGTACTCCGGGAAAATACTGAAACGAACTGCATACCATATAGTATTTCCCGTTGGCAGAGCATACGCTGGGATCCGGATAAAAGCCTTTTACAACCGGATTTATATATTTCATAAACAAAACCTCCGACAAAATATCTTAATATCTTATGTACAAGTATATACTACAACATCTTATTACGCAAGATTTTTATTTGTTTATTATGGACGTTTATTAATCTTGAAAATAATATTAATAATTGTCCTGTTTCGGTAAACAAAGTTCTTGTTAAATCATAGTTAAGCGGTTATAATTTTATCAGCGAGAAAATAAATCGGAGGTGTTTTATGATACTAAAAAATGCGCCTATGGGCTGGAACAGCTGGGATTGCTACGGAGCGTCAGTAACAGAGGAAATTGTAAGAAAGAATGCCGAGTTTATGGCAAAGCACTTAAAACAATACGGCTGGGAATATATTGTCGTTGATATTCAATGGTACGAACCAAGAGCGGCATCGCACGAATATAATCCCTTCAGCGAGCTTTGCATGGACGAATATTCCCGACTTATTCCCGCCCCTAACCGCTTTCCGTCATCAGAAGGCGGAAAAGGCTTTGCACCGCTTGCCGAATACATACATTCGCTTGGTCTGAAATTTGGTATACATATAATGAGAGGAATACCTCGTCAGGCAGTACACAGAAACACTAAGATCAGAGATACGTCCAAAACTGCAAGGCAGATAGCCAAAACCTCAAGTATATGCAGTTGGAATACGGATATGTACGGCGTAGATCCCGAAAAAGACGGCGCTGAGGAATATTACCGCAGTCTGTTTGAGCTATATTCAGACTGGGGAGTGGATCTCATAAAATGCGACGACATTGCAAGAGAACTTCCGCAAGAGGAACGCGAGCTGAAAATGCTGAGCAAATGCCTTAGAAGCTGCGGACGTGAAATGGTCTTAAGCCTTTCGCCCGGACCCGCGCCTCTTGAAAAAGCCGAGCTTTTCAAGGAGGTGTCGGATATGTGGCGAATAACCGACGATTTCTGGGATAACTGGCAGTCGCTCTACAATATGTTTGAGCGTACAGAAAAGTGGTGCACGCACTGCGGAGCAGGCAGTTGGCCCGACGCAGATATGCTTCCTATCGGTCCGATCAAGCAGGATTACGACAGAGCTATAAGAACCGAATTTACCCGCAATGAGCAGCTCACAATGCTTACACTGTGGTCAATTTTCCGCTCCCCGCTTATGATAGGCGGAGATATGACCGGCTTTGACGATTTTACAATAAGTCTTGTCACAAATAAAAGTATTCTTAAAATGCATCGGGATTCCCGCCACTCACATCAGGTATGGAGAAAGAAGATATGCGGAAACGAATATATTCTATGGACCTCAGTAAGCTGTAATGGAGGACAGTACGCCACAGTTTTCAATGTCGGAGAAAAAAGCGGAGAAATAGAAATACCGCTAACCGATCTGGAGATATATACCCCTGTAAATTCAGCCGAACTCTGGAGCGGCGAAAAATCCACAGCCGAAAAGGTTCTGAAAGTTTCGCTTGACTGCCACGGCGCAAAGGCTTTCTTATTAAAAAGCAGTAAAAGTATATGATAAGAGCCTTGAATATTATAAATAAAAAGTATTGATTTAAGCACAGCCGAACGTGTCAGCTTCTTTAAATAAAGAAAGAAGTAACCGTTTGGGCTGTTTATTTTCTTACAGTATCGGATAACGGCATATAATAAAGTGCTGCTCTATTATCACACTACCTTTTCAATAACGCCCTTATCCATTTCATGAACGGTATCACACAGCACAGAAATATCCTCCGCCGAATGTGAACAGATAAGAATAGTTTTTCCTTGTTTCTTGTATGAAAGCAGGTACTCTCTCATTTCCTTTACTCCGTCCTTGTCAAGACCGTTGAACGGTTCGTCAAGAATAAGGATCTTCGGATTTTCCATTATCGCCTGTGCAAGTCCAAGACGCTGGCGCATACCGAGAGAATATTTGCGGACATGACGCTTCAGCTTAGGGTCTAATCCTACCTGCTCCATTGATTTTTGTATTTCCTCCCTGCCTATTTTATTATTAAGTCCTGCAAGAAGCTTCAGATTTTTATAGCCGCTGTAATAGGGTATAAATCCCGGCGTTTCAATAATGATCCCCATTTTTTTTGGAAAGTCGACATCTCTGCCGACCCTCTTTCCGTCGACAATTATCTCACCGCTCGTCGGCTTTATAAATCCGCAGACGCATTTCATAAGCATTGTTTTTCCCGAACCGTTTCTTCCTATCAATCCATGGATCTTACCCTCTGAGAATGATACGGTTATGTCCTTTAAAATATGGGTTTTTGATAGTGTGAGATTAAGGCTTTTAATATCTATAATGTCCATTTTGTTACCCTTCTACATTGCTATTTCCGCTATATTGTCATAGTTAAATTTGTGAATTGCCGCACCGCAGAATATTATAAGTACTGCAATAAATATTATGAGATACGCTGCTGAAAATCCCATTGATACCACCGACTGCCTGAAATATTTCGTGTAATGCAGCCAGATAATAGAGTTAGCCATCGGCATTGTCTGAAGAACCATGAGAGGACCGGCTTGGAAAAATGATCCAGACCAGTGTGCCGTAGAGTGCTGCTCCGAACAGCGCAGCCAGTCCTCCGCAAATAAACGAAGTCAAAAATTTTGAGATATAAAATCTTGCTTTCCCTGTTCTGGAAATCGTAAGCCGCATAAGCCCGCTGTTACGTTCCGTACAAAAACTAACCATAAGATGTGACATGAACTTACTTTTTTATTACAGCCAGATGCCGCGATTACCCGATTCATGGTTAATATTCAGTTATCAATTCGCGAAATTGAAATCGCTTTATATATTCTCCGATATATGAAAGGCTTTTCATTTATAATACAATTCATTCCCCGAAATCCTTGTGAATATTTTTTAAACATTTCATCCGCTTATCTGCATATCGGAACGCTTTCAACGCTTTAAAAGCATTGACTAATTTCAGAAGGATCGTAAGCAAAGCACTGTGTGATACGTCTTTTAAATTGCCTATGAACTCTTTGCAAAAGCCTCTGGCATAAAAAATGAAACGCATATACTATTTCCGTCGTTCTCAAGTTTTACTGCGCCCGAAAAGCTTGAACGTTTTTTAAAAGATTGCGTTCCCCAGAATTTCTAAAAGGGTGATAAAGCCGCTCCGATGCTTTATCATCTATTTTCAGAAAACTAGAGCTTTATACCTTTTGAAAAACAGCGGTTACAGTCATAAACCCTTTGTCCGCCTCCGCAAAAATCTCTCCATCCATTTTATGCATAAGCTGACGGCAGATGTAAAGTCCCAGACCGCTGCCTCCGATTTTATCGGCATTTGAGCCCCGCCAGAAGCTGTCGAAAATGTGCGGCAGCTCGGGTTCCGAAAGAGTGCAGCCGCTGTTTTTTACAGAAATCAAAATGCAGTTCTCTTCCTCGGAAAAACAGATTTTCATCTGCCTTCCGTCACCGTATTTTATGGCGTTTTCGACAATGTTCTGAAGCACCTCGATACTGCGGTCAATATCGCCTTTCAAAAGGCAGTCCATATAATCTTCGATTTCAAAATCAGTCTTTACAAGTGACAGCTTTTCGGTATAGTAATCCGCAATGCTTTTTACCGCCTCCGACAGATAAAATTCATCGTTTTTTACATCAAATGTAATAAAATCCTCTCTAGAAGCGCTGATGATCTGACTTACATAGCTTTGGATTTCATCAGCCTTAACACCGATATTTTCAACAATTTCCAGCTGCTTAGCCTTGTCAGAATACAGCCCCTTTGAAAGCGCTTTTGAGTAAAGCTTAATTGCCGAAATGGGTGTTTTTATATCGTGAGAAAGCGATAAAAGCAAGGTTTTCTTCTCCCTTTGGAGATCAAGTTCACGATTTTTCTGCTGTTCCATATTTTCACGCAAAAGGTCAACTCCCCATATAAATCTTCCGAAAAAACGGCTTTTGTTTTCCTTTATGGGTATGGTGAGATTTCCCTTTGATAGTTCAAAGGGAACATCTTTCAGCGTATCAAAAGGAGAGATTATTTTTCTTTTTATGTAAATCAGCACGGCGAAAACCATAACCGACATAACGGCAAGAACAATATTTACAATAACCGCAGCATTGTGATTTTTCTCAGCCGACGCCGTATAATCAAAACGATAAAGCTCGCCGCCGATTTCACGCACCGCATAATCACTGTCCGTATCGTAAAAATTATCGCTGTACTTTTCAATATTTTTCACATAATTATATGCCGATAAATCAACGTTTTCAAAGCCGTTTTCCTCTATTTCAAGAGCAATTCTGTTTATTTCCACGCGGTACGGTCTGCCGCTTACGGAGGTATCATAGCTGTGCAAAGCAATATTTGCACCAACAAAAATCAGAACGATTACTATAAAAACAGCGAAAAAAACTTTCTTAAACGCTTTCATATTTATACCCCACGCCCCAGACCGTCTGAATTCTCCGAGGATCTTTCGGGTCGTCCTCAATTTTCTGCCTGAGCCATTTAATATGCACAGTCAAGGTCTGCTGCTCGGAAAAACTGTCGCTGCCCCAGACTTGATTAAATATATATTCCTTTTTTAAAGTTTTGTCCTTGTTTTCAATCAAAAGTAAAAGCAGTTCAAATTCCTTTGCGGTAATTTCGATTTGAACGTCGTTTTTATACAAGCTTTTTTCTGCTTTGTTAAGCTTCAAATCGCCGTCAGTTATTTCGTCAAAAGCGTATCTGCGCTTGAAAATTCCGCCGATTTTTGCCAGCAGAATATCAATATCGTAAGGCTTTTCTATGTAGTCGTCCGCGCCTAAAATCAAACCGTTCAGCTTATCATCTTTTTCGGTTTTTGCGCTGACTATAATGATCGGCGTATTGCTCTGCTCACGAATTTTCGAGCAGACCGCAAAGCCGTCTATTCCGGGCAGCATTATATCAAGCACGATTAGCCTTGCACCGTATTTTTCATACAGCGGCAAAGCTTTTTCACCGCTTTCACAAACGGACACGGTATAATTTTCGGCACGGAGAAAATCGCAGAGCAGCCCTGCAATTTCCTTGTTGTCCTCTACTATTAAAATATCAATCATGACTACTCCCGTTCTTTAATTTTAACGTGGATGATATCTCCCGCCTGTTTGCTGATTTTTGCACGGATATCCTTACGCAGACCGATGATATGCTTTACCGTTTTCATTCTCACAAGACTTCCGTCATATCGTACTCCGTCAAATTCGGCAGTAACCTTGACTCTGCCCTTGCCGAACTCCTTGCGTACATCGTACGGGAACTCAATATACGCTCCGTCAATATCGGGAACTTTCAGAATTTCTGCGTCAAACTCATATATTTTTTGATTCATATTACCAACCCATCTCCATAAGCCAGTTATTAAGCGTTCTTTCGCGCTCTCTTAACTGAGAGGACGAGGTATACCTGTTTAAATTATACTCTCCTTTTATGTTTCCGTCAACTATATATAAAACTCTTGTGCATTTTGCCGCAACTTTTACGTCGTGAGTTACAAGCATGATCGTAACGCCTTCTCCGTTAAGCTTTGCAAGCTCATCCATAACCTCGTCGGAGGATGTGCGGTTTAACGCACCCGTTGGCTCGTCGGCGAAAATCATTTTCGGCTTGTTAATCATACTTCTGCAAATGCAGGCACGCTGAAGCTGTCCGCCCGAAACCTCGGTTATATCGTTATCGGCAATTTCAATAATACCAAGCTTTCGCATTAAATTCTGTCCTCGCTGAACCGTTTCTTTGCGTGTTTCGTTATTCTTTTCGGACTGGCAGGCGGGAAGAATAATATTATCAAGCACGGTGAGGTTTTTCAGCATATACATCTGCTGAAAGATAAAACCCATTTCGTCAAGGCGTAAATCCGCAAGCTCCTTTTCGCTCATTTTTGCTATATCCTTGCCGCAGAATTGTACCTCGCCTGCGGTAATGCTGTCCATACCCGAAACAGCATAGAGGAGGGTTGATTTGCCCGAACCCGACGGTCCCATAACGGCAACCATTTCACCCTCGTCAATGCTGAAATTCACGTTTTTCAGCACGTTGTTCTGACGCTTGTTTACTATATATGTTTTGCAAAGATCCTTTGCGGTTAATACTGTTCTCATAATTAATTCTCCTTTTTATTCGATATTTGAAGCTTCTGAGGCTGATATTTTTCGTATTTCCTGAGCTGAGATAAAAGCAGAAAGCAAAGTTACTGCAAGAACAATCAGAGGGTAAAACGCATAAACCTCAAATGGATTAATTTCAAATTCAATACTATATGCGCCCATTATTTTAAATATCGGTTCGATCATAAGCTTAGAAAGCGGAGAAGACAGCAATGCTCCGATTATTGCCGACATCAGCAGAATTATACCTATTCGCATTATCTGCCACAATATCAGACTTGAATTTTTAAAACCGATCGCTTTAAGTATTGCAATTTCACTTTTCTCCTTTGTGATAAAGCTCTTTACCATAAGCAGCGCAACCAGCATATTTATACAAATAACAACTGCAAGTATAAGTGTTTTTACGTTCTCAAGTTGACCCGCAATACCGCCTATCATGTCGTTTATATATTCACCTGCAGTATAAATTTCCGCATCAGGATAGTAGCTTTCCAGCAAAGCTTTTCTTTCTTTAAGAGTTTTAGAGTCAGGATTATCGGTATATTTAATCTGAACACCAAAGCAGCCGCCGGCATAGCTGTAATCAAGCTTCTCGTCCTGATAAAAACGTATTCCCTCGCCCATATTGTTCATTGATTCGTTTATTGCAGAAACGGTATAGGTTCTCGTTTCAGTTCCGAGGTTTATATCTACATCATCGCCTATATCTGCGCCGATCTTATCCGCAATAATATATGTTACTGCAATTTCATTTTTATTTTGCGGAGGAGTACCTTCAATATAGTTATACATATCTGCAGTTACATCACCCATACCTTGAAAAGCAAGCGACGATTCTTTTTTGCCGTTGTGCGTAATACTTATCCGAAACATAATCTCTTGAAAAATGTCAGCTTCTATATTATTTTCTGACAGCGTATTACGAACGTCATTCAGGTCGTGTTCAATCATTTCCTTATTGTTTCCCTCAGGAGTAAAAATTGTTTCCTGTAATATTACATGGTCACATTCCGCCATACTGAACCATGTAATCAGATTATCCGATTGCAGCGTGTTGATCGTATTTATCGGAATAATGATAAGAAGTATTCCCAAAGTGAAAATCACAAACATTGAAGCATACTTTTTTATTCCGCTCAGGATATCATTTACCGCCATGAACGGAATAACAGGCATTCTAAATCTGCTTAAATAAATCAGTCCTTTTCCAGAAAAACGCTCACCTGTTTCGCCGTTTCTGATTGCGTTGATGGGCGAAAATTTCTTGATTTTGCGAGTGCAGAAGAAACAAAACAGCATAACAACAGCCGCCGCACCCACAGCACATAAAATATTTATAATGAAATTATCGCTGCTCGAAATAATGATATTCTTTGAAACGTTTGCAAGAAGCAGTTTTCCAAAAGGAATACTTAGTGCCAGGCCGATCAATGCTCCTATAACGGAAACAGCAAGATATTTTGCTATGTAAAGGCCTCGTATACTGTTGTTCGGAATGCCTATCGCTTTCATAACTCCGATCTCACGGAACGCCTCACTCATAGTAAAATTAATTGTAAAATGAAGAATTACCATTGAAATCAGTATCAGACAAATACTTACGATAAGCACTGTTGCCGCATTCATCATATCCATGATGTACATCATTTTAATCATACTGTAATCCGCGTTAAAAACCAGGTTCAGTTCAAGCTCCATAAATTTTTCGTTAAACTCTGTGTCAGTTGTATAAACGCATACGGAACTCATTATGCTTGCCTGTTCATCGTTAAAAAACTCCCAATCATCTTTGTTTACCAGCATACGAGTCATGCCGATCATAGAAGAACCGAAAAGAGCATCCTTGACGTATCCCTTTAAGGTAAATTCTTTTTCTTTTCCATTTAAGCTTATTTTAATTTTTTCACCATCGTGAAAATTATTTGAATTGAATATTTCAGCAGAAACATAAATTTCACCATTATTTATTTCTGTAATTTCATACCCGTCACTGTCAAAAACCTTACTGCCGTTTAATGAGGAAATACAGGTAGTATTTTTATAATCAAATACCTCTGAATCTATCGTTATATCCTTAGGGTCTATCTGGATCAGATCTGTAATTTTATATTCAAAGCCGTTTTTCTCGGCAAATTCCGAAAATTTTTCTATATCCGTCTGAAATACCAACGAAAACCAGAAATCAGGTACTTCTGCCTTCTCAAAATATTTATCCAGCGCAGATGTAACGGTAATTAAATTATTTGCACTGCTTGCAATAAACATTGCTGCCAAAGTAATAAAAATCAGCAGGATTATGTTCATTGTTTTCTTTCGCTTAAGGTCTTTTTTCAATATGCTCAGAAACATTTTTCTACCGCCTTTCCCTTTTGTGATTTCATTATAGCACGATAATTATTAAATAATCCTTAAATCTGATTTTGGAATATCAGTTTTGCAAGAATTAAGCCACCGTACATTTAAGTACGATGGCTCGCTGTCATATTCTACAAAATAGCTGAACGATAAAAGCTGACTAAAGTGCTGAAATATCAGGTTTTTGATTTTTCTTTTTGAAACTTAACTTTTTATTTTATAGAGCAAATTTTGTTCTATAATACAAAACGCCGCAAACCCCGAATTTACAGGATATTGGACATAAAACCAACGCAGTTTGAGCACTAGGGTTCAAGCTGCGTTAGGGTTATCGCTCTATGCAGAGGGAAACAAGGCAAGCGTACTTGTACCGATGTCTTAGGGTAATTTCAATCCTCTCCCTCTATACAGAGGGAGACACCCAATATACATAGGGTATTATCGATATAAAGGATTTCAATCCTCTCCCTCTATGCAGAGGGAGACTTACGGGCGTAAGCGATAAGCAGATCAACTACGCATTTCAATCCACTCCCTCTACGCAGAGGGAGACAGCTGTCTATAATAGCTCACGTTGTATTTTCAATACCAGTTTATCAGACAGCGATTTAACAAATATAAGCTTCCTCTTCATTATATCACCTTAAGGAAGAATTTTCAATGCTTTATATAATAAAACTGTTGCTTTTTTCAATTTTTGTGCTATAATTTATTTAAAGTAAATTAAATGGGGGACTAACATGAAAAAACTACTTACTTTTGCTCTGGCGTTATGTCTGTGCGCAGGAACAGTATCCTGCGGAAAAGCAGAATCGGGTGAAACTGAAAACAGTTCCGATACGGAAATTGTATCATCAGAAATGGATACCTCTGCAACTACTATGCCTGAAACGACGACTACAACCACCAAGAAATCAAAGACAACGCTTGCGACTAAAAAATCCAAAACCACCCTTGCAACAAAAGAGTCGGACAATACCGCTACAACAACCACAAAAACCACAACAACTACGACAACCACTTCAATAGCCGTACCTCAAGATATTGTTCTTTATGACACCAACGGAATTAAGATAACATATAAGGGGTTAGATAATCACGATTTCTGGGGTTCTAAGATAAAACTGCTTATTGAAAATAATACTGATAGATCATATACCATTCAAGTAAGAGATTTTTCAGCAAACGGCTTCATGATCAGAGGCTTGATTTCAGCGGATGTTGCTGCAGGAAAGAAAATCAATGACGGGATAACGATTAAGTCATATGATCTTGAAGAAAATAATATCTCCAGTATAGAAAATGTTGAGTTTACTTTCCACATTTTCAACTGGGACGATTGGGACGATTCCTTTGATAGCGATATTATATATCTGGAATTCTGATACACCTAACTAATTTACACCGCCTATCCGATTTGATAGGCGGTGTTTTTATATTATTCCGACACGGCATCTGCAATACTGCTTTGCCCTTCGCCAATTTCGTTTTCAGCGCTGATGACGGCGGCAACCGAGTATTTCGTCACATACCACAACAACCGCAAACCCTAATGAATTATCATACTTACCAAGTCCTCGGAAACGCTGTACAAGCCGTTTCTGATTGCTTGTTTTTTATGTCTCAGCTTCAGAATTTTTAAACCCGGTAATAAAACTATCCAGCCACTTTTTAGCGGTTTTGATAACCTCAAGATCCCTGAACCACTTATAAAGCTCATGGACCTTAACGATCAGTTTTTTTAGATTTGATACCGCCCAGAGCAGCGAAAACAGCTTGAGCAGATCACCGACGATCCTTTCAGTTCGTTATATTTTTCGGGATTAGTTTTCTTCAGGCTGAGCCGTTCGGAATATCCCATCTTCGCAAACGCCTCTTTTGTTATGCCGCTTTTGCTCGGCTCTGCTGCCTTAGGTGGATCTCCGCCCCTCAGCTTCTGATCCACCGCCGCAGAAAGCGACGCGTTAAAAGCCTTCTCGAACTCGTCAATGCGTGCTTTGGATGTTTGAGCCGTATCAGCGGTAAGGTACTTTGCAAATTCGGCGGGCAATCCTCTTTTCTGCAGCTCCGAACCGACGGACAGCTCAAGTTGAGTTTGTTCAAATGCGGCTCGCTGTTTCCGCTTCCGTCACCCGCAGAGGGATCCTCCGCAAAAAACTGCATTGGTATCCTGATTCCGTGTGCTTTCATGTGGTTTTACCTTCCTTTCTTAATTTTGGGTATAATAAAAGCGCTCTGATTTCTCAAAGCGCTTATCCATATTTATTAACCGTCAGCGTAACAGCATTTACCGCTCTGCCATGCACCGCAGTTTTATTTTTAAGGTTATATTATTTCTTAAAATAATGTTCAAGTTCTTCTTCGGAATCTACATACACAGCGCCAATGTAATAGCTATTATGTACTGTAACTCTTTTACCCTTAATCGTATAAATTTGTGTTTCAGATTCGTCAACATCTTCAAGAAGTTCGCCTTTTTTAATACCGGGAATATGCTTTTCAAGAGCTTGACATTGTTTTATAAAAACTTCTCTATCTGGTTCAGTACAAATGCTATAATGAAACATATTATCCCTCCACTCCCAAAGAATCATTAACTGATTTTCTTGTTTTTATAGCAGATCCAAAAGCTCCAGAAAATAAAACTTTGAATTCCTGCTTTCGCAAGCTTAGTCAAAATATTGGTTCAGGTCTACTTCAGAATCAATTTCAACCCCAATAAGTTTATCATTAATAACTTTCAATGTTTTGCCATCAGGAAAAATATAAACCTGACATTGAGAGCCGTCCACGTCTTCAGCGAAAATGTCCTTTTCAAGCTGAGGAATATGCTTTTCCAAAGCGTTACATTGCTTTGAAAATATTTCCTTATCAAAAATATTGCAGATTTCATAATTATACATGCCGCTCACTCCAATCCAAACTGTTTATTTACTTCCTTGTTAGGCCTCATTGAGCTGTCAATGATAGCTTTATATATATCTTCGGGGTTGTCATACAATTTGCTGTATTTTCTGTAGTAAAAATCAAAATCGTGTAACGGCTTATTTTCATCAAGCCATTTCCTTTTGACTTGATCTTTCATAAGCTCCCTCGCTTGATATTTGTACTCGTTTCTTAAAGAATGCGATTGCTTTGCTTGGTTTTCCAATGTTTGTTCAATATCAATATGCTCGCCAATTCTTTTATCGTGATAATCATACCACTTACGCACATCACGGTCAGACATCTTACCTTTCATCTCAATTATATCACTATAGTCTTTTTCCGTCAAGTCAACTTTGATCTCCCCGACCCCAATATTCCCCAGTCCGTCAGCTGTTACACGTTCTCTCTGCTGAGGCAGGTCCATAGCTTTTGAAAACCTTGTATACTCCTGAGATGTTCCGCGGTAACGGCACCTTGCATTTATTATATCGTCCTCGTCTGCTCCCGCTTCATCAGCAATAGTTTTTGCGACAGTTGAAATATCCGGCTCATTAATCAAAGCTTTAGTGTAGTATCCCATTCCCTTTGCCTGAGCCTTCAACAGTCCAAAATTATGCGTGTCAGTATATTTGATCTTCTGAAACTCTTCAAGCGTTTTCGGCATTTCCCTTCCAAGCAGCTTTCTGTACCTCTCAAACTGATTTCTGTCGGAGGAAATATTTCTGACCGCTTTTTCATTGGCTTCCGCAGCAGCATTTCCCTTAACGTGCTTATCATACCACTCCTTATAGCTCATATCCGCAGAAACGGTCGCAGGCTTTCCTGTTATCGGGTCTGTTGCCCGACGTTTCAGTTCTGTCATTATCTCATCATCAAGCGCCGGAATAGTTGTTGAGCGGCAGCGAGGGTGCATAGGAGGACAATTTTCACCCTGACAGGCTTCGGTGAGAGGATACTCATTTCCGTCAAGGCTCCTGCATATTTCAGATGTCCTCAAATCCAAAGTAGCCACAAAACGGTATTTCTCCGCTCCGGTTTCTCTGAAGCTTTCAAGCTCGGCGCTGTTGGCAGCAAAGCTTGCCTCCGTCCTAATAAGCGTCAGGCTTCGGCTGTAAGATGAGTGCATTCTTTCCTGAAGCTCGTTTGCCATTCTGCCGCTTGATTTTCCGGTAAGGAAGCCTTTGAGCAGTATCTCCTGTACAGTCTCGGCAAGCATTTCTGTATTTTCCCAAATACGCTCTGAATAGTGTTTGCCGCTCCAGTTAGTCAGTAGTATTTCATTGATCCTGTCCTGCGAAAGCAATGCAAACGTAAAGCCCAGTCCTGTTCCTTTCTGAGTATCGAAAATACTTCTGTAATATGTGCTTTCGGTTATCCCGTAAAGCTCCCGATCCATAAGCGACAGAGTTTTGCCGCCGATTTTTTCACATACGGTCTTGACGTTTCCCGACAGTATGTTAAGCTGATCTATCCTCGCCCTATATGCGGGAGCGTTTATTTCAGCAAGCATTAAAGCCTTTTTCTCTGCGTCCTCTATCCTGTCAACAGCCTTTTCGAGCCGCTTTATAACGTCAGGCTCCCTGACATTTTTAAGTATGCGCTTTGCTTCGGCTTCGGAAATACCGACGGAAAAGTTCCTGAATATGCTGTCAAGCCTTTTTTGTATATCCTTTAATGCTTCAAGATATGCTGTTCCTATCTTGTCCGCCGCCGAATCCGCTTTAAGGACAGCTTCGTCCATACGCTTTTCCGCCCGCTTGCGCCAGTAATCACTGCTCCTCGTTTTCATCTTCCGCACCGTCGCTTCTCAGGCTGAACACCGACTGCTGATATTCCAAAGCTTTCTGATTTTCTTTTCTGAGCTTTTTTATCTCCTCAGCCGGATCTTCTACGAACGGAAGCTGTGAAAGCAGCGTTTCCTGCGAGACCAGTCCTGACAGCGCCGCGACTGTATCGGCAAGCTCGGCGGTATTCTGCGGAAGCGTTCTCGACATTACGATCTCTATCCCGTCCGTATCTATTACCGTATTGTGAGCCGAAAGTACATTGGCTATAAGCTTCAGGCGATAGCGCAGACCCTCCTTGAAAAAGCGTTCTTTCGTTTTAGTCATCAACTCAAAACCCAAAAGTTTATATGCCATAGCAACTCCTGAAACATTTCCGCCGAAGTTGTCGTCGCTCATATCGGGAACATTTGAGATCGTATGTATATCCTTTTTTATAGCATTCCTGAGTATCTCAACGCTGGCTTCGTCAAACTGCCTTGTAAGGTATTCAGCTTTGGCGTCATTCGGGAGTTCAAGTATCCCGTTATCCTTTACCGCTTTATAAGTCTCGGTCTTTTCTGTGCTGTTGTCGCCAATATTAAATCATTACGACATTTTAAGACAATATAACATATTCTATTGATATTTGTAAAAAAGTGTTGTATAATGGTAATATAAATTTATTTGTGGGGGTAAAATATGTCAAACAAATACACAAGCGGTGCGCTTACTATGAGACTTATTATAGGTATCTTTTCTATTTTGCTATCTATAATAATTGGTTTTCAGTCCTGCGCCGCCAGCTTAGGCGAGGCAATTACAAAATCAGAAACAGCCGGAGGAGCAGCAGGTATAATTTTAGGATTTTTTATGCTTGCCGCCGGTATTACTACTGTTGCAGCCAGAAAATCAACAGGCGGTACAATTACGGCTATAGTAGCTTATGCTCTGGGCGGAATCGTCGCTTTGGCAAATCAAAGTGCATTTTTCCAAGATTTAAAGATATGGACAGTTGTTTCGTTTATATTTGCTACCTTACTCGGAATCTCGCTGCTCATGAAAAACAAAGTAAATAATACCGAAACCGAAGAAACGGCAAATGAGTTTGGTTCATCCCCTATTTTAGTGACTACAAATAACGCTGTTAAAAAGCATAGCAAATCAAGCTCTAAATCTGTAGCAGCTGGATTTATCCTCGGTATGTTGGCTTTGGCTGTAATTATAGACGGAATTTTGCTGGTCGTAGTTTTTAACAAACCAGACATAATAAACAGAGTAATATCTGGCTTTAATGGCTCAGAAGCCGGATATAAATACGCAGAATACAACGATTATAATTCCGCCTCCAAAACCAAAGATCTCAAAGGTGATAATATATACATAACTACAACAAACCCTGAATATATGAGCCAAAACGGATTTGATTATTTGCTATGTGATACTGATGATGGAAAGTGGCTCGTTTGGCTTAACGCATATTCAGAATCCGATCTAAACAGCATTTCAAGCGCAGTTGCAGATAATAAACTGAGAATTTACGGGACTCTTATGGGCTATTCCGAAAAAGAAAATAGACCCGCATTGATTGCCGAACGCATGATTATCGGCAATAGAATATACTCACCTTTAAACTACGATTTTAACGATTCCTCAGAATCAAATTCGGATTCTGAGAGTGATTCAACCACAGAAGATAATAGCAATTCTGAATCCAACAAACCATAAAAATTATATAAAAGAAGAAAATCTAATGTTTGATTTTCAAAATGCAGGATTTTTTAAACTAAAGAGGGTTGATGATAAGGCGTATGAGCCTCTCATGGTAAGTGGGGAAACAATTTGCGCTACATACCAAGCGATTCGTGATGGCATTGTATTCACGAATAAACGTATACTAGCTATTAACGTTCAGGGAATTACCGGTGTCAAGAAAGACATTACCTCTCTCCCTTACAGCAAAATTCAGTCGTATTCAGTGGAAACAGCAGGCGTACTCGATCTTGACAGTGAACTAGAGCTTTGGTTCAGCGGATTAGGAAAAGTTAAATTTGAATTTAAGAGCAATTGTAATGTTTCACAGATATGCAATTATATCAGTAACTACGTTTTATAACTGCCCCCATTGAGTGTTAGCGGCGCTCAGGGGGTAAAATTAAGGACAATCTATATGCCGATATAATGAGTTTGCAGTAAAAATGTAGTATATACCTAAAAATCCTGTTGCGGCGGCATGATAACTCCTCCGAAAAATAAGTCATCTACAGCTTCTGAAGCCGCTTATCAGCATACTGGACAAGCACTGAAAACGCTGTGAAAGCATTGACGGATTTAGGGATGATTACAAAATTTGCACGGATGTATCAAGGCACTGAGTGACACTTCCGTGCAAAATGAAAATGACCGATTTTTAAAAAACGCAGGCATTAAAACGATACGCATACACGATTTTAGGCACTTTCATACGTCGTTACTTGCAAATGAAGCTATTAATATACAAGAGATAGCCAGACGTTTGGGACACTCTGATATAAGCATGACTGTAAACCACTTTTATGATCACACAGCACAAAGCAGCTATAATTCGGTAAAAACAAGGAACTGTTGCAAAATTTACAACAGTTCCTTAATTTTTATACATTACGCAAACAATTCCCCCGCAGTATCTCTGTAATACTCCGCCTGAGCCGACCATAATTCAAAATACGCTCCCTTATCGTCGAGCAGCTTATCATGTGAGCCACGCTCTACAATTCTGCCGCCATCGAGAACGGTAATATCGTCACAGAAACAGCAGCTTGACAGCCTGTGTGAAATATAGATCGCCGTTCTTGTTCCTACTATTGAGTTGAATTTAGTGTAGATATCGTGTTCGGAAATGGGGTCAAGCGCCGCTGTCGGCTCGTCAAGCACAATAAACGGCGAGCCTTTGTAGATTGCTCTGGCAAGGCAGAGCTTCTGCGCCTCGCCGCCCGAAATCTCCACGCCATGTTCGTCAAAATCCTTGTAAAGACAGGTTTTTATGCCGTTTTCCATTTCAGAAAGCCTATCTGTCAGTCCGCTTCGGTTTACACAGTCGGTAACACGCTTCTCGTCATATTCCGTATCAGCCGCAACATTCTCAGCAAGGCTGAAAGAAAACAGCTTGCTGTCCTGAAACACAACAGAAAACAAATCCATATAATCCTCGTATTTGTACTTCCGTATATCAATCCCGTTCAGCGTTATTTCGCCCTCGGTAGGGTCATAAAGCCTTGTAAGCAGCTTTACAAGCGTGGATTTTCCGCTGCCGTTCTTTCCCACAAGTGCCATTTTCTCGCCAATTCGCCATTTGAGATTTATATCCTGCAAAACGTACTGCTCACTGTTCGGGTACTTGAAATAAACGTGCCTGAATTCAAATTCGTACTCATTGTCATCACGTTTTTCTGTGGGGATTGTACCCTTGTATTTCTCGTCAGGAATGTCGAGAAAGTCGAAAATTTGCTTGCAGAATATAGGCGTTGTTTTCAAGATTCCAATTCCATCGGAAATATCTGAAATGCCGTTCTGAATTCTTGTAAAATACAGCGCAAACGCTACTACCTCGCCGGGTGAAAGCATTCCCGTTGCTGCTCTGATTACGGCAAAACCGTACATAATAACCCTTGTTGCAATATTTATCATCTGAAACGCCAGATTAGGGGCTAACGCTTTCTTATATCCCTCAAACCAGCTTTTGGCTGTGAAGTCCGAGCTTTTTTCGTGTTTGGAGATTATAAGATCCTGTTCGCCGTAAATTCGTATTTCTTTGCCGTTGCGGTAATTATCAAGTACAAAATTCTCATAAAATTCTCTTGAGCGCCTTGCCTGAGCTACGTCATCGCTGTTTTGAATATCCTCATAGGCTCTGATTGATTTTTGATTGACGTATGTTGCTTTGAAAACCTCAAGCAAAATTACAAGCAAAGTCATAGCCGCAAGCCCCCACGGTGACTGAACAAATCCGACAAATCCGGCAGTTACAACAGGCTTGGAAAAAGCTATCGGCGCAATGAGCACTGTGCCTACGATAATATAAATCAGCCCCATGCAGGCATTTACTGTGTGGTTGCAAACCGCCGCTAAACCGGTTCCGCCATTCCATATCTGGTTCTGGGATTTGTCGAAGGCTTTGTGCGTTTCAGACGTTTCAACCCTTACAAAGTCCATGTTCATTACCTTTTGGCTCAGCTCTCTGCGCAAATTCATATTTAATGAAAAATGTCGGCTGTTATGTCTTTTGGCGCATAAGCTTACTGAAAAACACAGCACAAAATCAGCAAGACATACCATTGCTGCTGTAAAAATCAGCTTACCAAGAGGCTCGTTTTTCGTTATGGCGTTGATTACAGAAGCCGCAAGATATACACCTAGAAACTCCGAAATCACAAAAAAGAACTGTTGTAAAATACGCAGAAGTAAATTGCCTTTGTTGCTTTTTTCAATTAACGCAAGACATTTTTTGTATATTTCAAGCTTTTCCCTGACCGTCATTTTCTCGTTATCCTTACTCATCAAAATCACCGTCCTTATCGGTATAATAGCTGCTTTGAAGCTTAAACAGTTCGGCGTATTTTCCGCCCTTTTTCATAAGCTCGGCATGAGAGCCCTCTTCTGAAATTCCGCCGTTTTCTATCATAATAATTCTGTCGCAAAAGCGTGTAGACGCAAGCCTGTGTGAAATAAATACGCTCGACTTCCCCTTTGAAAATTCTGCATAATTAAGATACATTTTATGCTCGGCGATGGGGTCAAGAGCGGCGGTCGGCTCGTCTAAAAGCAGTATAGGAGCGTTTTTATACAATGCCTTTGCAAGGGCGAGCTTTTGTGCCTGACCGCCTGAAAGCTCGGTTGCGTTATCATAAACTGATTTTACAAGTCGTGTATTTTCCTTTTCCGGCAGGCTCATAACCTTATCGTAAAGTCCTGCCTTTTTAAGACATTCGTAAACCCGCCGCTTATCAATATCTTCCGATTTCGAGCCTGCTATATTTTCCGCAATCGTTACGGGAAGCGTCGAAATATCTTGGAAAACTGTCGAAAACAGCTTGAAATATTCCTCTCGGTTGTAGATGTTCACTGGCTTGCCGTTAAGCAGAATTTCTCCCTCGGTAGGGTCATAAAGTCCGCACATAAGCTTTATCAGCGTGGTTTTACCAGCGCCGTTAAGTCCCACAAGCGCAAGCTTTTCACCCTTGTGAAGTGTGAAAGAAATATTTTTGATTGTTGGGTTTTCCGATTTGTAATAGCTGTAGGACACGTTTTTGAACTCGATTTCATATTCACCCGTCGGAAGCGGCTCGCCCTCGTCACGGTTGGTATTTTCTTTCAACTCATAATAATCGCGGACGTATGAAATATTTTCAGAAAGCCACTTATAACCGGCGTAATTTTCGCACCAGTTTCTCACCGCATTTGAAAGATTCTGAATAGAATTAAAATACAAAACAAAATCGCCGGCACCGATATTACCGCTGACAACCTCGTAAATTACGAAAGCGTATGCGCCGAAATTGCCTGCAATTTGAATAAAATACTCAAAAACCCCATGCCGGAACTCCCATTCGTCCTGCTGTTCATACCAGTCAAGACGGTTATCGAACGAACGCTTAAACATTTTTCCGAACCAATCCTGCATATTGAAAATCCGCACGTCCTTTGCATATGCAAAATCACTGCTTACACGAGTGATATAATTCAGCTGTCTTTCAAAGGTCTGCCAATTATCCGCCATATTCCAAATCCACTTCATTTTGTGGCGGTTAATATAGTATCCAGCAACTGCAGGAAGGATTATAATTGGTATAAGCAGTGGGTGAAGGATGGAGAGTATTCCGCCGAATGCAAGAATATTGATGGCACAGGAAAGAGTTTTTCTCATTGTTCCCAACGCAGAATTTTGAATATACGTTGTTACTTCTCTGGCTTTCTGGAGCGAGTCGTTCACAAACGTTTTCTCGTTGTTTTCATAATCAGTGGACATATTTTTGCACAGAAATTTTCTGATAAACATATTGGAAAATCTGAATGCACCTACATTGCCCTCGTAATCAAAGCATTGATTTTTTATATACCGAAAAAATCTCGAGCCAATAATAAGTGCAAGACAAATAAGTGCCAGCGTAAGCCGAGAGCCGTCTCCGATTGCAAGATTTACAACATACTTATCCGTATATGCGTTACAAAGATTTTCCGCTGTTTCAAAAATCACGATTGACAGCGAAGTGAACAAATAAATCGGATAGTTTTTTCTTACCTCACGAATTATGTAGGACATATTATCCCGAACCCCGTGTGAAACCTTAGCCTGCCGCTCATTATATTCCGCCCAAGCAGCGGCGTTTTTTTCTTTTGTATACTTTGTAACCTTTTTTCTCTTTTCCTTCACAGCTTTCACCTCACACTAATCATACCACAAAAATCGACCGCTGTGTTGATTTTTACACGAACGGTCGTTATGATGCATGAATGGTAAATTTACGCCCCTAACGGCAGCATTATTTCTGTAGCAAACACACCCTCCTCGTTCTGACGGTTGACATAGCCGCCGTATTTTTTAGCAACACGGTCTATTCGGAAAATTCCGTAGCCGTGTTCTCCGCTTTTGGTGGATTGATATTCGCCGCCCGACTTTTTTACCTCTCCTGCGGCGTTCTGAACAGAAAGATAGAACTGATTTTTAAGAGTTCCTATGTAAATTCGCATAAACCTCTCGCTTTCTGGCAGCTTTGCACAAGCTTCAACTGCATTGTCAAGCAGATTTCCCATAACGGCGCACAGCTCCACATCGGACAGCGGCAGAACGCTTGGAATATATGCCTTGACATTTAAAGCTATGTTCAGCTTTTCCGCGACGGACAGCTTGCTGTTAAGAATAGCGTCAGCCATGACGTTGCCTGTTTTGATTACGGTGTCAACGGTATTAAGGTCATCTGTAAGACCGTCAAGGTAGCTGTTCAGCTTATCGTAGTTGCCCTCGGCGAGCTGTATTTTCATATTCTGAATGTGGTTTCGGTAATCGTGCCGCCAGCCCCGTACCTGCTTATACATATTCTCGATTTCACGCACCTGCTTTTCAATAAGCTCGCTCTGAAAGCGTTCTATGCGGCGGTCGATGAGATTGTAAACGATTCGACGCAGCAAAAAAACAGCGGAAACTATCAATGCGCAGACAATCAAAACAACGGCAGTTATAATAAATATTTTCATTACAGATCCTTTTTCATATGATATGGTTTGTCTTTTTCGTATACATAAAACCCGTTTTTCGGGTAGAAGCCGTACGATTCAAACCACTGTTCCCGAGGCTGACCCAGATGTACATAGACTGCTTTTTTCCCAATCTTTCTTAAATGATCTTCAGCGGTTTTTAAAAGAGCAGTTCCGATTCCGCAATGTTTTTGATCGTACTTAACAAACAAACGATGCAGATAAACATTATCTGAGTTTTCAATTGAGTTATAGCCAACGCTTCCGATAACTCTGTTATTATCGTCAAGCGCTATCCAAAACATATCGCCCTTGTTAAAATAATTTTTTTTAATGTCAAGTAAATCTTCATTTAGTCCCGGAATCCTTCCCAATGCATTTTTGGCTTCTAGAACCATAAATATAAGGTCATCTCTGTATTCAGATTCAAACGGCATTATTTTCATCAAGTTCACCCTTTCCCGTATAAAACTCTATAAACCTTTTATTGAACTCTCGGTATAGTCGTCTGGACAGTGGGATTTCTCCGCCTGAATCAAGCGTGACCGTGTTTTTTCCTACGCTCCTAACATATCTGAGGTTTACCCGATAGGAGCGGTGCGATACAGCAAAGCCGGAAAAATCATCAAAACTCCCGATATTCATTGTGCAATTAATGACCGAGCCGTCTGATATATGCACCTGAGTATTCCGTCCGAAGGCTTCAACAAAAACTATTCTGTCAGCTGAAATATGTGTGGTTCCGCTGTCAGTCGTCAGCACTGTTTCGGCTGATTTTTCAACATACCGCTCTGCATATCTGTTAAGAACGGCAAACAGCTTGTCCTCGTTCAGCGGTTTCAAGAGATAGTGAAGAGCCTCCACATCGTAGCCGTCGCCGATATATTCTGAAAAGCCCGTTATAAACACAATCGGAAGCATATCGCCCTTTTCTCTGAGCTGCTTGGCAAGCTCCATACCGTTGATGCCACGCATTTCAATATCAAGCAAAAGCAGACAGCACGGGTTGTCGGGATAATCAAATAGAAATCCCTCAGCGCTTTCGTATTCGTTTATATGAAGGGCAAAGGGCTTGCTTTCAGCCCACCTACCAAGAATTTTCCGCAGATTATTTATCTGCATACTGTCGTCATCGCAGATCGTTATTGTAATTGCCATACGCTCACCACCTTTAAGTTTAGTATAGCACATATTATGATTTTTTTAAATAATTTGAAAATGTATTAGAAAGAGAAGTACTGCTTTTCCGTGCTTTTACGCTATCTATTTCTTTATCAGAACACAATATTCCTCAAGCTCTAATTTTCCATTTTCCGCCTTGTCATGCAGTTCAAAAGCATAATCCGCCCACTCAAAAAACTCTGTCTGTGTCATTTTCTTTTTGAGATAGCGAGCATAATGCTGCTTGTAAGCCTTGTTATAAACATTCCAGTAAGGATTGGTCTTGATTTTATCGGCATATTTCTTTCTGTGCCCCATATCACGACAAACCTTGCCATCCATACCCTTGATGAGATTAGTGCAATAATCTGAGAAAATTCCAGCTGTGAGCAGAAAATATTTACCACAGTAACCACATTTCTTCGGATAACTGCATATTACCTGACGGTTTCAGCTTTTCGTAAGTTTTCATTTTTCCGAGAGTGTCAGCATTAAAATCGTAAAGCAGTTGTGCTGTTTCGGCATTATCAAGGTAACGACTTTCGCTGTGAAGCTTCTCAAGAAACGGATCATAAACCTTCCTTATACGCATAAGGTCGTCAATAAAAATGTAGTATTCGGTTGCAAGTGCTTTCAGCTTGTTATCAAACTCAAGCACCTCATCTATCATATCAGCGCTGTCAAACTCGTCAAGACCAGTCCTGATTTCATATTTGTTATGATAATCAAGCGTTGCTCCGTTTTCATCATATTCATCTTCCAACAGCCATTCATATTCGTCAGTCAGTGCTTCAAATCTATTGCGTTTTGGTTTCAAAAAATCATACGGCGACAGAGAACAGATAATGCTCTCAACCTTGCAATAAAAATGCATAGCTTCGCATATCAAATCAGAAAAAATTGCTCTTTTCTCCTTTCAAAAAATAGATGTGAATCCTATTAAAATTGAGTTATACCAAAAATAGATGTGAAAATAGTTGCCGATAGAGTTATAATATTACATCTATTGACTTTTGTCAAATGCGAGGATATAATGGGAAACACGAACGAAACGTGCATTCTTCTGTTCGTGTGCAGCACCTTGACAACTGAATATATATATCCCCGAACACGCCTGTTACATAGCATAAAGCTGTGTCGGTTTATACCGATTTTATTATGAAAGGTGGAGTTGCAATGCCAACTACCAACAGACGTGTGCTTACCATTAAGGAAGCCGCAAAACTTATCGACGGACTTACAGAATATCGTATCCGTCAGATAGTGCGAGACAGTTACTGCGTACCTACTACGGGACAGCTACCGTGCTTTATGACAGGGAAAAAGTATCTGATTGCAGAGGAAAACTTGTATAAGGCTGTGTTCTGAGAGAACTACGGAAAGGAGATTGCTTATGCAGACAGCAGAAATCGTGCAGAACACAGAAGTGCAGACAGAGAACTTATCGCAGTGTAAGAATTGTACTCAACCCCAACGAAATTCATCTGCTCAACGGAACGCTTAATGCCGCAAATGACAAGTCAGATTCATTCTTTCGCAGACAGATTATTTCAACAAAGCAGAAACCCGATGGCAGAATTGATGACCCATCCATAGGAATATACCCTCCTTGGCTTCAATGTATTTCTTGTTCAAGGGACTGCAAAGGCTTGTCGCAAATGATTTCGGATTTACCGATGGATGTCAAAAATGTTTTTGCGTTACCTTCGCAGAAAGTAATAAAGGCTATACACTAAAAACCGACAAATCAGTGATTCATCGGCTTTCGTAGCTATTATATTATCCTATGCTCGAATGACAATAAATATAAAATTCTTCCTGACTGGGTTTCCACAATTTTTCTTTGTGTGGAAAAAGAGCGTCGAACTTTTCTACTGCTTTTTCATCATTGCAAGGCTCGCTTGCATTACTCTCATGGAAGTACCATCTTCTTCCGTCAAGGACATTATCCTTTAGTTCTCTTACCAGAAGCGGAGTAGGAAAATAATCACCTTCAAGACAAACATTATATTTCTTACAGCTTTTCATTCCTCTTGAAACGTAATTGCCCGGATTACCAAAAATCACTACGGCATCATAACCAAGCTCACAAGCCTTTGAAAACGAGTGTTCTATAAGTGCTTTTCCGTAGCCCTGTCGTTGAAAGTCAGGGTGTATGCTAAGCGGTCCAAATGAAATCACTGTTTTTTCTTCGCCATTTTTGTCAATTAGCTTTGACCTTGTATACATTATGTTGCCAATAATTTTACCATCCAGCTCAATTACAAAATCAAGCTCAGGTATAAAATCCTTATGGCTCCTCATAACGTGAACAAAATAATGTTCGTTACACCCTGGAGTATAGACATTCCAGAATGCCTCTCTTGTAAGATTTTCTACTTCTGCATAATCATTAGCTGTTTCCAAACGGATAATATAGTCATTTTTATTCATTGTTTATTCCTCCTGAAGTTTCTTGACGTCAGCCTTTTCCATGTCTGTTTTAGCCAGAGCTTCGTTTATATTGTCAACCATGAGACGGTCATCCTCATCTGAAAAGCCCTCAAAAACTGTTTTTGTAATATCCTCATGCTGAAAATACATCATTTTATCTCCCATCATACCTTCAGGGTACATACATGCGCCGTAATCAAAATATGCGCTTTTTTCTCCGATATTTACTCCCAACCCCCTTGCAACGATCATAAACTTCTTTACTCCGCCCTTAATTACTACAATACTTCCCAATGGCAGATAATTTACCTTTTCCATTAACAATTCCTGCTCAAAATTACTTATTTATCCTCAATCACTGAAAATTTTATGTCGTTGTTCTCTGCATATTTTTCTGCGTACGAGCCTTTTTCACCGCATATCGTAAGCTGAGATTCTATGTTTTGAAATGCATCTTCAGATATTTCCGTTACGCTTTCAGGTATTTTTAATTCATTAAGAGATGTACAATTTGCAAATGCCAATCTATCTATTGCCTTTGTATTTTCAGACAGCGTTACATCTTTTAGAGATCTCATTTTATTGCATAAAGCTATCGGAATTTCTTCTATAGTACTCGAAAAATATAACGATGTAATATTTTCACATTCAAATAAAACATGATCCCCCAAATATGTTATATTGGACAAATCTATACTTTTTAAAGCTGTGCACATATAGAACGCTTGAGATTCAATTTTTGTAACATTATCAACGCCCTCAATATTCATGAGATTTTTGCATCCAAAAAAAGCACGACTTTTAATTTCAGTAACAGTTTCCGGTATTATCACTTTTTTCATCTTTGACCATATGAAAGCTTCTTCACCTATTGCAGTAACTGCATAACCTTTAATTGTTTCAGGAATTTCAACAACCTCTTTGTAATTTGGATTTGTTTTTTCAGATTCCAACTCATCATTAATATATCTGATTATAGTAACTTCATTTTTGTTATTATCAATTTCATATATAAACATTTTATCAATCTTACTATTTTTTACATAAAACATTAATAATGGAATTCCGATGATTAGCACAATAGCAACTAACGAAATAGCAATTTTTTTTGTTTTGCCCATAAAATTTTAACCACCTTAATATAAAAATTTATAAATAAAGATTATCGTTAATCCACGTTGTATATCTGTTCAATTTTTCAGATGGATTATCCCCATTTAATACTGTTTTATAATCATTAATCAAATCACTAGTATTGATTTGATCATTATTATTCCTATTATATATCTCTACTTCCTTTTCAAGCTTATCTTTATTGATATATAAATGATTAAGCTGAATATTGTTATTAAATACATTGGTACTTCCGCCAATGTGCAATACATTACCATAGTACTGTATATTTTCCGAGTAAATCAATGCATCTACATTTTTATTATTTTCCTCAAATATGCCTTTATATTCTGAACTATTTAAATGTCGAGAGTTCAAATTCCGTCAGCCGGTGTTTTTCGGATTTTTTCATATATGGTTTTTAACTTCTTATTTTTGCCGTTTGAACACCAAAAAAGCCCGTATCTACGGGCTGATTTAAGGCACTTTCATCTATTTAGTCAGTGTAATATGGTGGAGGCGAGGAGAATCGAACTCCTGTCCGAAAACCTATCCCCACGAATTTCTACGAGTGTAGCTTGTTATTCCGGATTACTCCGTTTCCCTTTAAAGTCCGCAAACAAGCAGGCGGAAATTATCGGTAGACTGCAATACATCAAAAGAGCTACAGCCTTTACTCAATGACGTTCACCACTAATCGACGCCTTATCCTAAGCCGTGGTAATCAAAGGTAAGACGAGCAGCATTAAGCAGCTGCTAATTCAAAATTATCGTTGTCGTTTAATTTTAAAACGTACGCCGTTTAAAGAGAGTGCGCTCCTCTACTCGCTTATCATGCTTCAAGATCCCCGTCGAAACCTTTACGCCCCCATTTTTTATTGATCTGCAAGCCGTTTCTGAATATATTTCGGCAGCTTTGCCGCTACAGCTTATAGCTGCGGTCTATCATTTCTAATATTACCTGATCTTCAATCGAGCCTTTCAAAGACAATCGCCGAACGGAAGATCCTTATATGCGCCTTTTTTGTAAGACAATATTCTATCATATCTTCTGTTTTCATTGGCGTTACCCGACTCGGTCCTTTAAAGCTCTTTCTATATCCCTCTGAGCTGCCTTTTTTGCCATATCGTCACGTTTATCGTGAAGCTTTTTACCCTTGCATACTCCAAGCGCAAGCTTTACTTTACTGCCTTTGAAATAAAGAGCAAGTGGGATCAAAGTCAGTCCGTCCTGCTTTACCTTTCCCAAAAGCCGCATTATTTCACGTTTGTGAAGCAGAAGCTTCCTGACCCTCAACGGATCCTTATTGAATATGTTGCCTTGTTCATACGGAGATATGTGCATACCCTTTACCCACATTTCCCCGTTGTCAATTGAACACCAACTGTCTTTTAAATTAACACCGCCGCTTCGTATCGACTTGACCTCTGTTCCTACAAGCTCAATGCCGCATTCTATCTGTTCAAGAACAAAATAATCATGTCTTGCTTTTCGGTTATCAGCTATCTGCTTTGTTCCGCTTTTATCTATAGACATTTACGGCACCTCCTTTGCAGTAAACTTAATTATATCACCAATTTCCAATAAAGTCAAGTATACTCTAAATGAATTTTATGGAAATTCAAGGCAAATAATATATCATGCAGAATCAAAAATCAGACCGCAGCAATAATCCACGGAATAAGATAGGTTATAATGCACATTATAGCTGTTGCAAGCAAAAGCCCGAAAAATATAGCAGGAACTGCTTTCTTCATTTTCACCTCAAGCAGACAGGCAAGCAGTGCGCCGGTCCATGCTCCGGTTCCCGGCAGAGGTATTCCTACAAACAGAAGCAGACCCCAGAATTCGTATTTTCGCACCTTATCCCCTTTTGCAAGAGTTTTCTGTTCAAACCGCGATATAAATCCGCCGAACCTTTTAGTGGTTTTAAGCCAGGCAAAGATCTTATTGATAAATAGAAGTATAAACGGTATAGGTACAATATTACCTATTATACATATGGGTATAGCCTGAATTATCGGAATGTGAAAAAGCGCCGCAGCAACAAGACCTCCCCTTAATTCAAGTATAGGAACCATAGATATTATGAAACATATCAGCTCCTTCGGAAGACCGTCCAAAGTAGTTGTAAACCAATTGATCAATGCGTCACTCATAAATTGTTATTTCCTTTCTTTTCTCTTATTGACCGTCCGATACGGCATATGCTTTTTCTACAAGCTTCATCAGCTTTTTCAGATTCTCTTTCTGATACACTGTCCTAACCTGTCCCGCCGCTTCCTCTGCCGCCGCCTTTGCATATTCCTTCCTCCCTGTCTTTAGATAGCAAAGTCCCAGGTACAGGCAGCAGTCAGCCATAGCCTGCTTAGTAGGAGCATTATTTTTAGCCTGCATAAGAAGTGTTTCAGCCTGAGCAAAATTTCCTTTGGCGTATTCATATACTCCAAGAGTATGAAGGACCGGCATATTGTATTCACGCAGCCTTGCCCGTTCAAAATTTGCCTTTGCATTTTTAAGCACCTCATCAGCGCCGTCAATATTACCCTGCATTAAGTTTGCATACAGACGTACGTTGTGATACTCGTCCTGATAAAACGGATTTAATTTTTCAGTTTTTATTTTATCAAGTACCTCATAGCATTCACTATAATGACCACCCTCTGCAAGATATGATGCCAAAGTAAGAAGCGACATTGCCTTTGCTTTCTCTCCCCTTGCCCTGTCAGCTTGGTTTTTCAGCATAGCATACAGCTGCGGAGTCGCTCCTTCGCTTTCCATAATAACCGAGATCCTTCGGTACATTATATTTTTCTTAATAACATACACAAGCAGCAGCGTACTTATAATTATAACACAGACAAGAGCAGATAAACGATATATTGCCGCAGCTGCCGAAATTTCCAGACTCCCTCCGCTTGCAAGCCAGATCGCACACATAATGAAAAGTCCGAAAGCAAGCGACGAAATAAGAATAATTACCGCAGTCAGCAGCGGGCTTTTAAAAATTTTCATAGCTCGCACCTCGTTTTTATAATAACACATTATACTGTAAAAGTAAATAGAAACAAGTAAAAATCAAGTAAAGAATTTTTACACAAAAACAGCCGCTTTATCCTTGACAATTTTGCATATTATGCTATAATATTATTAGAAATATAACAAAACGTATTTTTATCAATTATATATTTTGTATGCAAACAGATAAAGAAAAAGAAAGGAATATATTGATGAAAAAATTATTGTTTGTTTATAATCCGCAGGCAGGCAAGGGAGCGGTTCGTTCCAACCTTAGCGAAATAATCGATATATTTACCAAGGGAGGATATACCGTAACTGCTTATCCTACTCAGGCACCGCTTGACGGATATAAAAAAATAAAAGATAATGCTTTCAAATATGATCTGGTCGTGGCTTCAGGCGGCGACGGAACTCTAAGCGAAGCGGTAAAGGGAATGATGGAGCAGTCAAAGACTATACCCTTAGGCTATATTCCCGCAGGATCTACAAACGATTTTGCTTACAGCATGGGTATTTCAACAAAAATGCCTGCCGCAGCTCAGTCAATAGTCGACGGAGTTCCGTTCGATTACGATGTCGGAGAATTTAACGGTGAATATTACGTTTATGTTGCAGGATTCGGCGCTTTTACGGACGTTTCCTATGAAACGCCGCAGAACGCTAAAAATTTATTCGGCCATGCCGCTTATGTAGCAGAGGCTATAAAGCGTCTACCTAAGTATACGGGATATAATATAACTGTTGAGCATGACGGAGAAACTATAAACGGAAATTTTATACTTGGACTTGTTTCAAACACAGTTTCAGTAGGAGGAATGAAAAAGCTGATCTCAGAGGGAGTTTGCTTTGATGACGGATTATTTGAGGTGATCCTTGTTAAAACTCCGGTAAGTCCGCTGATGCTTCAAAGTCTGCTGGCTGAAGCAGCTCTGAATAAGCTTACTGATAAACATTTTATAAAATTCAAGACTTCTAAGGTAAAGTTTACTTCAGAAGCTGAAATAGCGTGGACGCTTGACGGAGAATCCGGAGGCGCTCACAATAAGGTCGAAATTATTAATCATAAACAGGCAGTAAGATTCCTTGTAAAGCCTGATGACAAAACTGCTGAACAGCAGCTTATCAACGCGATCGATACCGCTGATATTCCTATCGACACGATACTGGAAGATCAGGAAGGAATCGAATACTAAAGAAACAGCCAACCGTTTTATACATAGCAGAAATGATTTGCTTAATTTAAGAAAGGAAATGATCTTCGCTTGAATTTTAAAATCAAAAAGGCTTCTATTTCATTATTTGCAGCTCTTTTAATTAACGCAGCCTTGGTTTGTATGTGTGCATTTGCCTTCGATAGTGAGTTTGCAGGAACGATTTGTGCAGTTTCTGTAACGGCCGTTTGGCTGTTCTATGTTTTTGGCTTCTGCCGCAAAAAGGTCTGACTTCAAAACGGCTTCCGATGTTAAAAACGGAAGCCGTTCTTCTTTTGCATAAAATAAAGCCGATACTAATTACTGAGTACCGGCTCATATTTTAAAATGCTTTTGTTATATTTACTTTACAGGAACGATCCAGCCGTACTTGTCATTTACCTTTCCCCATTGAATACCAGTCATAGTATCGTAAAGCATCTGTGAAACAGGACCGATTTTATTATCGTTGATCTCCATTATCTTATCGCCCCATTTCAGATGTCCTACAGGCGAGATAACGGCGGCAGTACCTGTTCCAAATACCTCGTCAAGCTTTCCGTTATCATAGGCGTCGGCAATCTCCTGAATAGATATTCTTCTTTCGGTTACCTTATAACCCCTGTCTCTGCAAACCTCGATAGCTGATTTTCTTGTAATACCCGGAAGAACCGATCCGGTAAGCTCGGGTGTAATAACCTCACCGTCGATAACAAAGAATATGTTCATAGAGCCTACTTCTTCAACGTACTTTCTTTCAACGCCGTCAAGCCAGAGAACCTGCTCATAATCCTGCTTATGTGCCTCGTCCTGACCGGCAAGAGAGATCGCATAATTTGCAGCCGTTTTTGCAAAGCCTGTTCCGCCTCTTACCGCTCTAACATATTTGTTTTCAACATATATCTTAACCGGATTTAATCCTGTTGAATAATACGCTCCCGACGGAGAAAGGATTATCATAAACATATAATGGTCGGCCGGCTTTACTCCTACATACGGATCTGTTGAGATAATAAACGGCCTTATGTAAAGAGACGCTCCCTCAGTATGAGGGACCCAATCCTTCTCTATATTAAGCAGAGCCATAAGTCCGTCAAGACAATCCTGCTCGTTTATTTTCGGAATAACCATTCTTTCAGCCGATACATTCATTCTCTTGAAGTTCTCGTCAGGTCTGAAAAGCTGAACGCTTCCGTCAGCAGTACGATATGCCTTCAGTCCTTCAAAGATCTCCTGTCCGTAATGAAGACACATTGCGGCGGGGAAAAGAGATATTTCTCCGTAGGGAACTATCCTTGCATCATGCCATCCCATACCCGTATCGTAATTCATAATAAACATATGATCTGTAAAAATATGCCCGAAGCCGAGCTTTGTTTCATCAGCCGGCTTTTCCTTAGGAGCAGAGGTACGCTCGATTTTAATATCCAACATACAAAATCCTTCTTTCATAATTTTTGTTCAACTTAATTATAATACACTTTAATATAATTTTCAAGTAGTTAAGACAATTTTTTTGACATAGCTTTTGACATATCAATGAATAATCATAATTACCGACCTGCAAAATAAACGGCAGTGTTCTTAGTGACACTGCCGTTCATATTGGTTTTATTTCAGGGAATTAAGCAGGCCGCTGCTGTTTATAATGTTGATAAGAAATTCAGGAAAAGCCTGCCCCTGATAGGTTTCGTTCTTTGTTATATTTGTAATAACTCCGCTTTCAAAATCAATTTCCACCTCGTCGCCGTCACTGATCTTTTCCGCAGCCTCGGGACACTCTATAATAGGAAGACCTATATTTATTGAATTTCTATAAAAAATTCTTGCAAATGTCTTGGCGATAACGCAGGAAATTCCACTTGCCTTGATTGCGATAGGAGCGTGTTCCCTTGAAGAACCGCAGCCGAAGTTAGCCTGTGCAACAATAATATCGCCTTTATTCACTTTATTTACAAATTCAGTATCTATATCCTCCATGCAGTGAGCAGCAAGCTCCTTATGGTCGGTAGTATTCAGATACCTTGCCGGAATAATAACGTCTGTATCAACGTTATCCCCGTATTTATGTACTCTGCCGTGTGCATTCATTAAATTGAACCTGCCTTTCCGATATGTGATCAGTTTTTATAATCCGGAGAATTAAAGATATTCTCTCCCATAGCCTGCTTCCTTAGTTCCTCGTAAACCTGCTCAAGATACTGAGGAGTGATCTCGTCCTTATTCCTTGAGATAAAATAACAGGTTTTTACTTTATGGAACATTCCCTCTTTTACTATTCCGTATACAGGCTGACCCTTAATATTTGAGGTATAGAAACTATTCATTCCCTTTTTGTCAAGCAAAGCCTGAGTCATCTCAACGGTAAAATTATTTTCTGCGCGAAGCTGCTCTACCATTTCATCCGCCTTATCCTCTCTCTGATCGTCATTCAGAGAAGTACCGTATTTTTTTGTAATGATACTTAGGATAATATCCCAGAATATTTCACGAATGTAATTTTTCATTTATGAATCCTCCTAAATAATTAGTGCCCCAATTGATTCATTAATCAAATAACAAATGATCAGAACGCTTTATCTCAGAATTTAATCCCGAGCTTTTCCGACCATTCAGCTGCCCCCGGAAAATTCCCTCTAAAATTTTCTTTAAAAACTATTTTACCATCGCTTCTTCAGCTTCTCAGCCGATTATCTCCGACGGCTGAGATATTCTTCCCGTTACCGCCGAAGCCGCCGCAACATAAGGAGATGCCAGATAAACCTCGGATTCGGGGTGACCCATTCTTCCGACAAAGTTTCTGTTGGTAGTTGCAACTGCTCTTTCTCCCTTAGCGAGTATACCCATATGTCCGCCAAGGCAAGGTCCGCAGGTAGGAGTTGAAACGGCACAGCCTGCATTAATGAAAATTTCAAGCAGTCCCTCCTGCATAGCCTGAAGATATACCTTCTGAGTTGCGGGAATAACTATACACCTTACATTATCTGCAATTCTTCTGCCTCTGAGTATTTCAGCGGCACATCTCATATCCTCTATTCTGCCGTTGGTACATGAACCGATAACTACCTGATCAATCTTTACATTGCCGATCATATCAAAAGTTCTGGCGTTCTCAGGAAGATGAGGGAACGCAACAGTCGGCTTAATATCGTCCAGACAAATATCGTATACTGCATCATACTCGGCGTCGGGATCTGCTTCATATACCTTGTAATCCCTGCTGACTTTATCCTTTATATAATCAAGCGTTATCTCGTCAACGGCAAAAATACCGTTTTTAGCTCCCGCCTCGATCGCCATATTAGCCATACAAAGCCTGTCTTCCATAGTAAGGTTTTTAAGTCCATCTCCGGAAAATTCCATAGACTTGTAAAGAGCTCCGTCTACTCCTATCATACCGATAATATGAAGAATAACATCCTTTGCAGCTGAATATTTCGGAAGCTTTCCGGTTATATTAAATTTAATAGCTGACGGAACTTTGAACCATGTTTTTCCTTTTGCCATTCCTGCACACATATCCGTAGAACCGATACCTGTGGAAAATGCCCCAAGAGCTCCGTATGTACAGGTATGGGAGTCTGCGCCGATTACGCAGTCGCCAGGAGCGACAAGCCCTTTTTCAGGAAGCAGCGCGTGTTCAATACCCATATCGCCTACATCAAAAAAATTCTTTATCTTATATTCGCCGCAGAAATCCCTGCACTGCTTACACTGTCCGGCAGCTTTTATATCCTTGTTAGGTGTAAAATGATCCATTACCATCGTTACTTTTTCGGTATCAAAAATTGAATCGAAGCCCGCCTTATTAAACTCGTTGATAGCAACAGGCGAAGTTACATCGTTTCCAAGCACAAGATCCAAATCAGCCATGATAAGCTGTCCAGCCTTGACCTCGTCAAGACCGGCATGAGCGGCAAGAACCTTCTGCGTCATAGTCATACCCATATATTTCTTACTCCCTTCTCTATTTAAAAGCTTGAATTTTCAAAACCGCAATGATTAATTGGTTTAAAAATTTACAGCTTATAACGCTTAACATATTATTATTATAACACACCCATTGAGTGCATGTAAATACATAAAAGTTATATTAAATATGAATAATATTTATATATAACGTTTGAATTATAAGGATATTAGCTTACATAACCATTTTAGTTTTTACACTGCCTCCACAATACCGCGCATACATTGGTTTCAGAAGATTTTGCTCTTATAATCTTATAAAATATGAAACTAAATGCAACAAATCTGACATCAAAGTTCTTGTAAAATTCATACAAAACGCTTAATACTTATTCATATACTTTGTTTATTCTGCCTTAATTTTGAGAATAAATACAGCATAACTATCCTTGAATTAATTACGCTTCGTTTCAAAAAATAATAACAGCGGAACAAACCGCCTTTATGAAAGGAGCGAAAAAAATGAAAATCAGTTCAATTGCTAAAGGAGTTTCAATCGGACTTACTGCCGGAGCTATAACCTATGCTGTTGCAAATGCGACTTCAAGGGAAAAACGCCGCTTAAAGTCCAACGCCGGAAAAGCTATTCACGCTATCGGCGATATGGTTGAAGGCATCAATATGATGATGAAATAAAGCTGAAGCCGCAGAACTGCGGTCTGCGGCTACATAACTTATATCAGAACTCTGTTATCTTACCGGAAACGTACTTTAATATTATCAGTGCATCGACAACGTCGGCTTTGCCGTTTGAATCAACGTCGGCTCGCTTTTTCTGTTCTGCGGTAAGATCAATACTTCCTGCATTGTATTTCAGTACCGTAAGCGCGTCAACTACCGTGATAGATTTATCGCCGTCAACGTCGCCGAGCTGAAGCCCTTTTGAAGCCTCCTTTCGGGTAACGGTTATCTTATAGGTTCTGACAGCTCCGCTTGCTGCAGTTACATTGATATTCAGTGTATTCTTGCCTATTTTCAGGCTTTTATTCCCTGTTCCCGAAATCTTCGCCTTCTTACTTAAAGCCGTCGCATTTACCGTTACTGACGAAATATTGTTATCTACTGTAAGCTTATAAGACTGGGTATATTTATCAAACGAAGGCGTAACCTTCTGACCCGATATACTGAGCGATTTCAGAAGATTGTTATTATCTCCGCTGCTAACCGGCTTTGTAAATACTGTATCAGGCATTTCCTTGTAAACAGGTATCTTAAATTCGAGCTTAGAATTGAGAACATCGTCCGAATAAGCATTTTTTAGTGAAACAGCCTCATTAGCCTGTCCGAAAACGCAGGTCATATACTGGTGATAATAATAGCCGTTTCCTCCGTCTACTACGTCAAATTTCTGAAGGTAAAGGGTGTCCTGTTCTTTGGTAATATATCCTGTTCCCAGAAAAACAGAACCGCCTATAATAGACTTATACTGATTAGTCCAAGGAAGAAGATAGGTCGGATTTTTAGTCTTGGCGTACTTGCAGCCCATTTCCGCCGCAGTCATAGTCGACGTCGCATAAGCCTGAATATCAAAAAAATTAAAATAATTTTCATAGCCCTTTACCGTACCCAGCGACTGAGGAGCGCCGTTTACTCCCTGCTCATTCCTGCATCTTGAAGCAAGATGATACGGAGATACTCCCGACTTTTCCGCTGCGTCCATAAAAGTCTGAGCATAGGAATACGTCTTTTTTGTATCGGGACAGGTATAACTGCCGCTCATGAACGTATCTGACAGAATAGCCTTTACTCCGCCGATATTATGTATATCCTTATTATATGAAAGATTCTCGAACATAAATATATAGGTATCGTCCAAGAAGTTTCTCGGATCCATATAATAAGCTATTATTTCTTTAGAAGCCGCCACCCAAGAACCGTCCAGTCCGTACCACTTGTTATTCTCAAAATCATATGCTCCTTTCTCCATTGACTTCCAGGACGCTAATGCTGAGCTGTGTACAAGGTTTCGTCCCAGAACATTTTCTTCTTTAAGAGCTTTATCCCAAGTCATTTCAAGCTGCTGTGCTGTAAAGACCCAATTGGGATATTTACTGTGAAGTTCTCTTAACGCAGGCTTATAGCTTTCAGGAAAGCCCTGCTTATCAAGATAGCTTTCAAAATCCTTATCTGACGAACCTACCTGCTGCGAACCTGAAACAGAAATATATTCCGAGGATACATAACCGCTTTTTTTAGATCCGGACTTAGAATAACTTATCTTATACCACTCTGAGCCGTCAGAGCCTTTAACTGTGCTTTCAACAGTAACGGTATCTCCGTAATACAGCATTCCTGTTTTAGAGTATGAAGTTCCTGCTCCGGAACGGATATTTAAAGCGTCAGCAGTGCATTTTCCTGTCTGAGCCGCACTTACTGTAAAAAAAGAACTTAAGATTGATATTACAAAAACTGCCGCTACGGCAAAAAAGTATTTATTAAAAGTCATTTTTCTTCCCTCATTAAATATATTGTCTGAATATATCGGTTTATTTTATATTATAAGGCAGGAAAATCTTTTTTGTCAACCGTTTTTTTATTCAAAAAATATTTACAAGTACAAATAAACGTTCTTTTATCAAATATTACAATTCAATTACAGCATATATTGTGTTTTGTAACCTTACCTGCTGCATATATTTAGTGAAATATAATGCAGCTCGCAAAATACCTAAAAATATCGCCGTTTTTTCGACATTTTGACTATTGACTATTTTAAGATAGCTGTGCTATAATTCATATACTAAATGTAACCTTTTGAAATGATGTTCAAAATTCGGTACACTTTATTTTTTTGTTAAGATTTAATTAATACAGTCAAGATTACGGAATTAAAATAACAGGAGGGTATAAAATGAACCTGAGGGTAAATAAGATTGCACTTTCAATCGCAACTGCTGCACTGATGATAACTTCGATACTTTCAACGGTCACTTCAGCGTCAGCTACAAATGAGATAACCCTGACTGCCGACAAGAACACTGCAAAAGCAGGCGAAAGAATAAACGTAACAGTCGGATACATACCTAACGATACCGGGGCGGCCGGCTTTACGATCAATCTGCATTACGACGCCGATAAGGTAGACGTTTATGTTCCCTCCGAATCTGAAATGGACTCAGCATATAATGTCGGAAGTAAATTTTCAGTAATTACCAACTACGTTTCTTCTGAGGGAACGGTCAAGATCGTAGGTGCAAACCTGTCAAGTACAAATATTACCTCAAAAACAGATATTGCCCTCGCAACCTTTACTGTTAAAAGCGGAGCTAGCGGAAAGATAAATTTCTGGACAGATATTGAAACAATGGTTTCTTCTAACGGTTCAGGCTATGTAAATTCTTCATATTCCGCTCCTACCGATAAATCTCCGCTTACGGTCAGCGGGCCGACAGAAACAACAACTGTTACCACAGTATCTTCCTCCGTTTCAAAAACTACTACGGAAGCCAAAACGACCACTACAGTAAAAACTACTACCCAAAAGACCACAACGACCGTTAAAACTACCGCAGCAACTACAGCTGCTTCAACTGCAAGCAAAGAAACTTCTTCAAAGCCCCAGACAGTCACCTCGGTATCCTCCGTAAAGCCGCAAACAACCACCACAGTTCCTGTTGTTACAAAGCCGGATGAATCTGTATCTGTATCTTCACAGGAAAATGAGAAAACCGAGCCTATTTATACATACAAGACCGATGATAAGGATTTCAATTCAGAAGAAGCCGTAAGTTATTCATTCAGTCTTTCAGACTACATAAAGGATTACTCACAGCTATATAATATTAAAGTTAATATATCTACAAACGGAAGCGTAAACGGCGGAATAGGAATGCTTGTAAACAACAGCTGGCAGTCCTCCGGAAATATAACACATGAAACCGGTTCAGACACCTGGACAGCTGAAAATATAGATCCTAATTCTATTTCGGGCAACGTTTTCGTTCAGCTTTACTATCTTAAGGAAAATTCCGAATTTGCTATTGATTCCATAGAAGTCGTTCCTGTAAAGGCTTCTGATAATTCAGAAACTGAGAGTTCAGACTCCGACAGTTCAGACAGCAGTAATAGTAAGACAGATACAGATTCCAACACAGATAAAAACGGTACAAGCTCTGACAGCAGCAGCATAGGAGAGGACTCTGCTGTCAGCAGCGAAGCCGAAAAAACGAACAGCAGTACTTCAAGCATAGCTCAGCAGGAATCAAATAATGAAGCAGTAGAAAACGCAGTTGATCACGCTGCTCAGGAAGCAGAAAAAAATTCCGATTCAGCGTCATCAGACAGCAATCCCTCTACGGGTTCAGCCGCTGAACCGATAAGAATAATAATTACTGCGTTGTGCGCCGCAGAAATTCTTTGGTCACTATTCGTAATAATATTCAACCGAGTTCATAAAAAAGAAGATTAATACAGCAAAAACGCCGGAACGATATTTCCGGCGTTTTTTATACATTATTGGCCTCAGCCGTAAATTCATCGGACAATTTTATTTCTAAATCACTAAATGGTACCTTACACATTTCACAAATTTTGTGTATAATTCCAAAGCTGAGATAATATTATATCATTTCATTGACATTTTTCGACATATAATATATAATATCTACATAAAATAACTGTTTATAAAAATAATTCCTTGGATATTAATGCAATGCGTTACAAAACGCCAGACTTGATCAATGGGAGGTGTTAATATTACTTCACTGCAAAAGCTTGTATACAATTTTGACGACGAAATAAACGGCGTACTGAAAAAGAACAAAAAATATCAGAACGCTTATTCTGAAATATTCAAAATTCTGTCAGATTGCAGAGCAGATAAACAGCAGCAGCAGAAAATCGACAATCTGCTGGGCGAAATGCTGACAGCTGAATCGGACGGGTCGTGGACAGCGGGAGTAAGATTCGGCGTAAACTTTATTATTGAAGCTCTACTGCTTAACGATAGCAGCGAGGAAAATTAATACAGCGCCCCGGTATAACCGAGACGCCTTTCGCTTTTCTTATGATTATTTGACCGGTTTACCCTTAAAAATAACTCCGGAAACCTTAGGTCCTGCATTAATTGCTATTGCCGCTCCGATCTGAAAATACTCAGAAGGCGGATAACCAAGCTTCTTTGTTAGAGCCTTTGAGATCTCATCACGTACGCTTTCATCATTTCCGTAAACTACGCAGTAAGGAGTCTGAGGTATTATCTCATCAGAGCAAAGCTCAACGATCTTCGGAACAATTGCCTTATCTCCCCTCACCTTGCTTTCAGTTATAATCTTATGATCGTGTATCCTCATTATAGGTCTAAGACCCATTACCTCGCCGACAAATGCCGCCGCTGACGGGATCCTTCCGGATTTCTTAGCATATTTCAGCGAATAAGGAGCAAAGAAGATAACGCAGTTTTCTACCCAATCCTGAATATAGCTGACAGCCTCTTCAGCAGAACAGCCTCTTTTGATTTTAGCAGCAGCCTGAAGCAGCGGAAATCCATAGCCTCCGGTATAGCCCTGACTGTCGATATTGAATATTCGGCAGCTTTTTTTAAGCTCTGGATGAGCTGCAAATAAATTTTCAGCCGCCATAACAGCATTGCCGTAGGTTGCGCTTCCCTCACTGTTTATAGTAACGTTAATAATATCGGTATAACCGTCTGCAAAAAGCTTTTCAAATATCTCCTCATATTCAAATACAGTGATCTGCGAGGTTACAGGAAGACCGTCGTATTCGTCCATCATTCTGTAAAATTTTTCATTATCAAAATCAACGCGGCTGGTATAGCTTTTATCTCCCATAGCTACCTTGAAAGGTACGACCTGAATATCAAAGGCTTCCTCCTGTTCTTTGGTAATATCACAAGCGGAATCGGTTAAAAGTTTTATTTTCGCCATTAGCTTTCACGCTCTGTTTAAAGAGCGTACCTCCTTTCGCGGCATTTAAAATTCAGCAATAGACTTTTGCTATTTAATTAAATAATCCCTAAGCTTTCCTTCACGTCCCAGATCCGGATAATCCCACTGGCGAAGCACCTCGTAGCAGGCAATGGCAGCAGAATTTGAAAGATTAAGACTTCTCAGCTCATTTCTCATAGGTATTCTTACACAGCGTTCATAATTCTCTGCAAGAAGCTTTTCCGGCAGACCCTTATCCTCCCTGCCGAAAATTATATAAACAGCTTTACCGGCAGGATAACTGATATCGCTGTGAACCTTTTTTCCTTTGGTAGTAAAAAAATAATACTCACCGTTATTCTTTTCAAAAAATTCTGTAATATTATTATACTGATAAATTTCAAGCTTATCCCAGTAATCAAGACCTGCCCGTTTCAGCTGCCTGTCAGTAATTTCAAATCCGTAAGGTTTTACAAGGTGAAGAGCCGCTCCGGTAACGGCGCAGGTACGGGAAATATTCCCCGTGTTCTGAGGAATCTGCGGTTCAACCAGAACCAGATTTAATTTATGCATAATATTTTCTCTTTCAATAATCAATATTCATTTCCATATATGCGTCTGAATGAATAAACCCAAGCTTTTCATAAAGCGGTCTGCCGCTTTGGGTTGAATCCAACGTTATATTTGATACAAGAAGCTCCTTCATTTTATCAATCAGCAGCCTGACCATTTTCTCAGCAATACCCTGCCTGCGGTATTCAGGCTTAACATAAACATTCATCAGATGTCCGCGCTTGCCAAACGGATGGTCGTTGGTGTGCATTACATAAATCATACTCATTGTAGCACAGCCGACGGCGTTTTCATCATCAAAAGCAATGGCAGTATAACGCTCGCCGTTTTTGAAGTAATTTCTTGTATCATCACAAAATTGCTCTGAATACTCAAGTGTGCTGTTATTTTTTCACAACCCGAAGCATTTCATATCTTAAAGCTACTATATCTTCTATATTATTTTTATCAGACAAGCGTACAAATATATTATTAAAAACACCTCTTGAATTTTTCAATAAAGCTATCAACGCCTCGGTATCGCTCTAAAGGTTTGTATAATCAGAAAGCTCCTGATAGCCTGTCAGCCACGGCAGCTGCGGCTCAAGCATAATTCCGTCCGTCCACTTAGTACCGTAGCTGTAGGTTGTTTTAATAGCCAGCTGAGTAAACGAGGTCGCCCTATTCATGGCTATAGGCAGACTGTCGCCCCTGAGTATTCCTCCTATAAGCACGCTTGCAAACATATCTCCGCTGCCGGAATAGCTTATGGGAACATAATCGTTTATGATCTTCCAAAAGCTGCTGCGCTTTTTATCATAGCCAATAGTTGCAATTCCTCCCTCAGCAATAGGAACGCTGGTTATGACCACTGTATCAGGGCCAAGCTCGGAAAGCCTTGCAAGCCACGATTTGGCTTCACTGCTTCTAAGCGGTGCAGACGGATATTCCTCTCCGAGAAGTATTGCCGCTTCCGTCAGATTTGGTGTTATTATATCTGCAACAGCCACAAGCTCGCTCATTCGGTCGCACAAATTTTTTGTATAGGTCGCATAGCATTTTCCTCCGTCGCCCATAACGGGATCAACGACCTTCAGCGCAGAGGGATAACTTGAAAAAAAATCAAGACAATGGTCTATCTGTTCGCTTGAAGCAAGAAATCCGCTGTAGATGCAGTCAAATTCAGTGCCAAGCTTTTTATAATGCTCCAGAGCAGGTGAAATATAATCGGTAAGATCCCTCATTACAAATTCACCGTAGCCGGTATGAGCCGAAAGCACTGCTGTAGGAACAGGGCAGACCTGTACTCCCATAGCAGACAAAACGGGAATTATCACAGTAAGAGAGCATCTTCCTATCCCGGAAATATCATGTATCGCCGCAACTCTTTTCGGTCCTGTCATACTTTCGCTTTACACGCACCGAATTATTAGATCCAGTACGAGCCAGCACGCCTCCGTTTCGATCTGTTATTAAAAATAAAAACACATCAAGCTTTAATAAATTAACTGCATTAAAAACAGCTTTCAGCCAATGTATTAAATATTATAGCATATTCCGCACTTATTTTCAATAGGTTATTATAAATTTTGATCTGTAAAAACAAACAATAAATTCAGCGCTTTTTCTAAGCTTCATTTACAGGCTCAGTTTCCTCTTCAAACTCTCCCTCTTCCTCCGGTATCCATGCCTTTCCGAAACTTACATCCTTAAACAATGCGGCAAGACCTGTAATCTGCTTCAATCTCAGTATTTCGTCCTTATCCATTCCTAAATGTCTTGCGATCCAGGCGTCGGATCTTCCCAGCTCATGAAGCTCCTTAACGATATTGCTCATAAGATCGACATCATGAGAACCTCTCGCCCGATTATGACGGATAGTGCTTGCCATACGGTGATCGATCGTCTTATTTATGACCGATACCGGAAGCAGACCCTTTTCACGTTTGTATATATCATCATGTTCCAGCATTACCCGATACCTGTGAAAACCGTCAACGATTATATAAGTGTCGTCCTTTTTTGAATAATAGCAGACGATCGGCATTGTATAGCCGTCCTCCTTAATACTGTCATAAAGCAGATCAAGCTCAGGAGGCGCAACTGTATTCGGATTATATGTATTAGGAACGATCTTTTCTATCGGAATCGGCCTTACACCATAAACGGGACTTTTTAATTCCATTATATCTCCTCCAGACTTTTGTACTTCTCTCTTATTTTCTCTATCTTGACCTTATACTTCTTTGTTTCTCCGAAGCCCATAGTTCTGCATAAATGGTCATTCTTCAGAATACACATACACATTCTTTTCCAGCTCGGTATATCTCTTGTACTGAGTATATCGTCAGTATCATCAGGGATTTTTCCTACAAAAACGACTCTTGATTTTTTATTCAGAGTATAATTGGACACGCCGTTTCGCTCAATATTATAACCATGCTCCAGAAGCTCCTGTATCGTTTCCTCTGAAAGACCTCCTCCGGTTTCATGCCAGAATCTTATTGACGTCCTGAACTTATCCGTATATTCCTTGCTCAGGCTTTTCGGAAGAGTGCAGAGCAGAAAATCCGTATACGATCTCCAGGTATGCCCCTCGGGAAGCTTAATACCTCTGTAAGCCATTGCAGAAGATCTTCCGTATATTGATGCAAAGTTAACTCCCCTTACTCTTCCGAGAAGCTTTACCCATATTTCCGGCTCAAGCACTCTGTATAAATTCAGGCTGTCCTTTGCGTAATCGTTAAACGGTGAAGCTACACGCATTTGCTCCGGAGTAAGACCGGCCTTATAGTAAAGATCATAAAGATGATTGTAATCATAACCGAATTTATAGTTAGCGGCCCAGACATCGTTTACACCCCAATCGTAAAGCGGAGAACCGCACCATACGTCCTTAAAGGTTTTGGTTATCCAACACATTCCGTTATAGCCGTACTTTTTATTTACAATACCGCTGTACCTCTGGAGGGATTCAGAAGCTCTTATTCCGAGAAGACATATGGTTTTTCCGCCTCCGTGTATATCCCTGTACCACCTTCCGAACTGCTTTGCAAGGCTTTCCTGATGCATTTTATATTTATAGTAATAAAACGGATTATTGTCAAGATTTATAACATAAGACTTATCAGGCATTTTCCTGACCCATATGTCCCTTTTATTATCGTCCCACGGATACCAGTACATTTCATAGCTGCTGAGAGCGGTTCTGGTCGCCATAGGAAGACATACCCAGTACGGCTCGACAAGATCCAGGTTTTTTTCAAAGGTTTCGGAAATATATTGAGTAGTATATGAATACTGAGCTTCAAAATCCTGATGAAATAAGCCTATCTTTTTCTTTATATTATTCTTTCTGATATAGTCAAGAATAAGATTAAGCAAAAGTCCGCTGTCCTTACCTCCGCTGAAGGAAACATAAATATTGTCAAACTCCTGAAAAATATACTCCATACGATTAAGGAATGCTTCATACACATTAATGTCCAGATAATTTTTTATCAAGCTTATCACCGCCTTGCTGTATAATTATACTATATTTTTTGACATATTTCAAGTTTATTCTACATATTATAGCAATTATTACACAAGAAAGCATAATTTAAACGCATCAGTATGTAAAAATCAAACAAAAAACGCCGAAACCAAAACAGCTCCGGCGTTAATTTTAAATTATTTTAAAATGCAGTTTTATAAATCTCAAGAATAGATTCTACAGTACATTCTCTTGGATTGCCTCCTGTGCAGACATCGTCAAAAGCAGATTGTGCAAGAGCAGGAAGATCTTCCTCCTTTACCCCTATCTCATGAAGCTTCTCAGGTATGCCAACGTCATTTGAAAGCTTTCTTACAGCGTCTACAGCCGCCTTTCTGTATTCCTCCTCGCTCATTCCAGAAGTATCAACGTCCATTGCTTCGGCGATATACTTGAATTTATCTCCTGTGTACTGAGCGTTATATTCCATTACATACGGCAGAAGAACTGCATTTGCGATTCCGTGAGGAGTATCATAGAACGCCCCCAGAGGGTGCGCCATTCCGTGGACTACTCCAAGTCCTACATTTGAAAAACCCATTCCGGCAACATACTGACCTAAAGCCATATCCTCCCGTCCGATAGGGTCGTTATCGCAGGCGGCTCTCAGAGAACGGCTGATGATCTCAATTGCCTTTAGATGCAGCATATCAGTAAGCTCCCATGCTCCCTTTGTCGTATAGCCCTCTATAGCATGAGTAAGAGCGTCCATGCCTGTTGAAGCTGTTAGTCCCTTTGGCATCGACGACATCATAGCGCTGTCGATAACAGCGACAATAGGAATATCGTGAGGATCAACACAAACAAACTTACGCTTTTTCTCCTCGTCGGTAATAACATAATTAATAGTTACCTCCGCGGCAGTTCCGGCAGTAGTGGGAACTGCTATGATCGGAACACAGGGATTCTTAGTATCTATCGCTCCTTCAAGCGATATTACATCGGAATATTCGGGATTAGCAGTTATGATACCTACAGCCTTTGCCGTATCTATAGAGGATCCTCCTCCGATAGCTATTATGTAATCTGCTCCGGATCTCCTGAAAACTTCAACACCTTTTTTTACTACGGCTACAGTCGGATTGGCCTTGACATCTGAAAAAATATCATATGACATACCATTTTCGTCCAGTATATCAGTTACTTTTTTTGCAACATTGAACTTTATAAGATCCTTATCTGTAATAACAAGAGCCTTTTTAAAATCCCTCTTCTTTGCTTCGGTTACGATCTCCGAAACTGCGCCTGCACCGAAATATGACGTTTCATTTAAAATCATTCTATTTGTCATTAATATACATTCCTTTCTGTCTGCTATCAGTAATTAATCTGTGTACTTATTATACAATAATTATGCACAAATGTCAAGGTGTTTTGTTGAAATATACAAGAAAATTATGTGATAATTATATGCAAGATATTTTGAGCCGTAAATAAAAAGCTTTTATCTATAATTACCGTGTTATTTCAGGTAAACATATTTTCTTAAAATAAGCTGAAAATAAATACGACTGCCGCTGAGCTGCTCGACAGTAGTGATATTATTTTCAGTAGCTGAATAAGACGAAAGCGTAGGCCGCAGTTGTCCGAAGAGCTATGCAGAATTTTGGAACTGAAAGCAGACGGCTTATCGTCTTGACCCGAAACCTGATCTGGATAATGCCGGTGCAGGGATTCAAAGTGTATCTGCTTAACGAATATCACGCCGTAACGTTTCGTTTAGGGCGCTTTCTTGTCAATACGGTTTTGTTTATATACAGAAAGGACTATATTATATGAAAAGCAAAAGGATCCAAAGACTTGTACTTAGTGCGGTAATGCTTGGTATGGCGGCTGTTTTAAGCATGATAAAGGTATTTGAGCTTCCGCTGGGAGGTGCAGTAACTCCGTTAAGTATGCTTCCGATATGTATTCTATCTATCAGATACGGAGTAAAATGGGGGCTTTTTTCAGCCTTTGTTTTCGCATTGATACAGCTTGGAATGGGACTCGGAGAACTTATGACCTTTGGAATGACCGTAAAAATATGGACAGGCTGTCTTGTGTTTGATTTCCTGCTTCCCTTTACCCTGCTGGGGTTATCAGGTATTTTCAGGCGAAGCGGAACTGCCGGAATTATAGGCGGAATAACCCTTGCGCTGATTCTAAGGTTTTTATGTCATTTCATAAGCGGTTCTGTGTTTTTCGGAACCTGGTGTCCTGATGGCTGGAATATATATCTGTATTCTTTCTGCTACAATGGCTCTTATATGCTGCCTGAGCTAGTATTTACACTGATAGGAGCAGTTATTCTGTTTAAAGCTCCTCAGACAGGAAAATTGCTGACTGGCGGACAAAGCTAAAAAACTCTGAGCAAAATAAAGCCGCCGCAGCAAAATCCTGCGGCAGTTTTTTATTCCTGATTTAAAATTACAGTAAAGGTATTCATCTTTTCATTCTGTATCAAAGAATATGAATTAAATGATACATCAGAACCGGTTTTTTCTGCTGCGCTTTTCAGAATATCAAATATGCTTCCGTTTTGTGTTCCACCCCCGAAGATAACACTGTAGACCTCAGCATATACATTATCCGAAGTACATTTTATCCTTATATATCTTTCATGGTTTTTCATTGACTGAACTGCCGCTTTCTCAAAAACTATGTATGCAGAATCAATACCATTAATCAAAAGACCTGATCTTACATAATAATTTTCTTTATCTGAATCGGCGGAAGGATATTTCATATACTCAGATTCTTCTGCCTTATGATCTGCCGAACAGAAATCGTCATTTATATTGAAATAATCATATCTTATATAATCGCTTCCAAGACTTGTTATAGGATCGTCCCAAGTTACGTCTATATTGTACCAGTTTTTATTTATCAGTACCTTGTTCCACATATGAGGCGTATCTGTGCCGTCGCTGACAGAGCTTCCGAAAACGGGGATACACAATATACCAGATCTCTCGCAAAGCATAAGCATAGCCTTTGAGTAGCCCTCACACACTGCCTTACCCTCGATAAGACACCCGTATGCTGAATATGAATTAACACTTTCGTCGCTGTAATCACAATTCAGTATTATCCTGTCATGAAAATACTTCAGCTTTTCGTGATCGTCCATATTTTCAGCTTGCAGGCAAATACTTTCTACCTCCGATTTTAGCTGCAAAAGCTCACTTCCGCCCTCCTCTGCGCTCTTTACATATGATACCTTCAGACCTTTTACATAATTATCCCTGTCAACTATCATACTGTAATCGGAATCCAGTTGGTTTATTTCAGGCGACGTACAAATTACAAGCGACATAAATCCGTCAAATCTGTCGGATGATATAACTCCGTCGGTTATATCTATTTCCTCGGTATATCTTATAAGTCCGCTGTATATCTCATAGTAGCATCGGCGTATTTTCTCATCGGAATTTTCAAGATAGTATTCTGCGGACGCTGACAGCTTAGGCTGAATTTCGGTATTATCAGTACGGCTGCTTTCCGGCTCGGTTCCGGTTATTATTTCAGTCTTAACGGACGGCTGCCCCTTAGGATCTGACTTCTCTGACTGCGCCGGCAGAGTTATACTTCCTGAAGATCGCTGTGAATCTGTCAGGCTTTCTTTTTGATAACTTCCTTTTATTGAACACGACGATACTGTAAAAGCAAGTATGACCGCTGCCGCAGCACAAATCAATTTATCTTTTTTCAGGCATAGACCGGCTTCATTTGCTGTACCGACGTTAAATTCTGATCTTGACACCTTTTTTCTCCGTTTCCAGTTCCATTGAATTTCTGCAAGCTTATGATCCTATGTCTTATCAGACTCACTGACGCCGGCAATTTTATCTCTTTTTATTGCTGCACGGATCTTTTCTATACGCTTATCGCTTACCCTTATAACCGTAAATACAATATTCTGCCATTCAAAAGTCGGAGTTTCTCCATCACCGGGAATATACCCCAGCATATCAGTAGCAAATCCGCTCATAGTATCATAGTCGCTTCCCTTCGGAAGCTCGGCGCCCATAAGCTCTAAAGCCTCCTTAGGATCAGCTTTTCCCAAAATATCAAAAGTATTTGGTGTAATCTCCTGTATTTCTTCTTCCTCGTCGTCATACTCGTCCTGTATATTGCCGACAATAGATTCAAGTATATCCTCCATAGTTACAATTCCGGCCGTACCGCCGTATTCGTCAACTACTACGGCTATCTGATTTTTCTGAGAAGTAAAATACTCAAACAGCTCTCCGCAGCTGTTGCTCTCGGGTATATATTTTATTTCCCTCATATATTCTTTAACAAAACTGTTATCGGCATTCCCCTCATATACTACTCTCAAAAGATCCTTGGCAAATACTACTCCGCAGATATTGTCAATATTTTCTTCATAAACAGGTATACGGGAAAAACCCTCGTCAATTACAAGCTTGACCGCTTCTCTTATAGAAGCATTTATCTCTACTCCTACAACCTCGGTTCTGTGAGTCATGATCTCATGAACCTCCAGATCGTCGAACTCAAATATATTGCTTATCATTTCCGCCTGAGTCTCCTCGATCCCTCCGGTTTCATTTACAGCGTCTACCATCATAAGGATCTCTTCTTCGGTAACCGATTCGCCGCCCGAGGATTCCTTTATTCCGAATAATCTGAGAACAGCCGAAGTAAAAGCTGAAACAAGAAACTCAAGAGGCAAAAACAGCATAAGAAACAAACGGTACAGCATACAGGTCTTCATTACAAAGTTCTCTGTTATCTTACCGCCGGTACAAAGCCTTTTCGGCAGGATCATGCCGAAAACCGTAATAGCCGCGGCCAGAAGGCATATTATAATAAAAAATGACAGCAGTCCTACCGCATAATAAGGGACAGATTTATCAGCCTCAATATTAAATAATTCAAGCAGAGAGCTTCGCAGCGGGGCAAAAAAATAAACTGTAGCCGCCGCCGACATTACAATAGTCATTATTGATCTTGAAACCAGATTTGACATAACAAGCCTGTTAGGCTTATCAAGCAGCTTTTTCAGTATTTTTCCCCTTTTATGCTCCTCGGTAAGCTTTTTGGCTCTGGAATCATTCATTTCAATAAGAGCGTTTTCACAGGCGGTAAAAAAGCCCATAACAAAGACTATAACAGCGCAGATAAAAACTCCCTGCCACAATCGCCCGACATCGTCCATAATAAATATCTACCCTTTCGTTAAAAACATTTGATATTAAAGTAATTGTACACCATTATCGGGGCATTTGTCAATAGAACATTTACTTAAACGGAAGCGCCTTTATATTTTATTGTGCAAATTGCTTTTTGAACGTATGACCGATTCAGCGTAAAATGTATAAATCTCTGAATTTTTCCTGAGCAAAACTCCGTAAGCAAAAATATTCATAACTATGCTGTAAAATAAACTTACAGAATGAAAGGACTGATACAATGGAATACGGTATTATCGTAGGCGAAAGAATTTTTATAATGTTCCTGATACTTATTCTGGGAGCACTCTGTTATGTAAAAGGTATTATAACAAAAGACGGTACGAAGCAGCTTTCCCGCATTGCTCTGACTATAGTAAATCCCGTCCTTATATTTATATCATATCAGGCTGACTATGACGAACGCCTGCTGAACGGTCTATTATGGGCATTTATACTGTCGGCGCTTTCCTTTGTATTTTCAATAATTGCCGCTCAGTTTCTTATAAGATCAAAAAACAAAAATACCTGCTCAATCGAGCGATTTTCTGTTATCTATTCAAACTGTGCATTTATATGTATCCCGCTTATAAACAGCCTGTACGGCTCTGAGGGCGTTCTTTATCTTACAGCATACCTTACCTTTTTTAATCTGCTGGTATGGACTCACGGACTTATGCTTATGAAAGGTGAAAAAGACTTTTCATCATTTGCCAAAGCCTTGAAATCTCCGTCTGTAATTGCTGTTATTATCGGACTGGTATGCTATCTGTTACAGCTAAGACTGCCCGAAGTTCCTTCTCAGGCTATGAAATATATATCAGATATGAATACGCCCCTCGCAATGCTTATTGCCGGAGCTACCGCCGCTCAGACTAATATTATAAAGAGCTTGAAGGATATGAAAATTTATTATATAAGCTTTCTGAAGCTTATATTTATTCCGGCAGCTGTATTTCTCATAATAAACCTTTTTCCTGCGCCGGATACCGTAAAAATGACTATATTGGTTGCCGCAGGGTGTCCCGCCGCTACAATGGGCACAATGTTCGCAGTAACCCTTGATAAAGATCCGCAGAAATGCTCAGAGATATTTACTGCCACCACTTTGCTTTCCTGTATAACCCTGCCTCTTCTGGTCGCGGGCGCCGGAATGCTGCTTTGACGCGCTTAACAGAATTGCAAAAACCGCAGCCTGTTTATAAGGCTGCGGTTTATTATTTTATACCATTAGAATTTCAGAGACTTGATCCTCTCCATTGCCTCTTTTGTTCTTTCTCTGTCGCCGAAAGCCGTAAGTCTGAACCAGCCCTCGCCGTTCTTTCCGAAGCCTGCTCCGGGAGTTCCTACAACGTTTGCCTTTTCAAGCAAAAGGTCAAAAAACTCCCATGATCCCATACCGTTCGGACATTTCAGCCATATATAAGGAGAATTCTTTCCGCCTGTATACTTGATTCCAAGCTCATCAAGCGCAGAAGCAATAATTTTTGCATTCTCCTGATAATATCTTATATTTTCTCTTGTCTGCTTCTGTCCTTCTTCTGTGAAAACTGCGGCGGCAGCGCACTGAACCGGATATGAAACTCCGTTGAACTTAGAACCCTCGCGCCTTCCCCAAAGCTGTGAGATCGAAACCTCCGTACCGTCGCTCGCTTTTACCGTAAGCTCATTAGGTATTACTGTATAGCCGCAGCGCATACCTGTAAATCCGGCAGTTTTTGAGAGAGAGCACATTTCGATAGCGCATTTTCTCGCACCCTCGACCGCAAAAATACTTCTGGGAATAGCTTCATCAGTTATAAACGCCTCGTAAGCTGCGTCGTAAATTATAATTGCATTATTTTTAAGAGCATAATCTACCCAGACCTTTAGCTGCTCCTTTGTATAAGCCGAACCGGTTGGATTATTGGGCGAGCAAAGGTAAATAAGATCGGCATGAACGCTTTCGTCTGGCATTGCCGCAAAGCCGTTAGACTCGTTTGAATCGGCGTAGATCACCTTTCTTCCGCTCATAAGGTTCGTGTCAACATAAACCGGATACGCAGGATCGGTTATAAGAACAGCGTTATCATCTCCGAAAATATCGACTATATTTCCGCAGTCAGACTTTGCTCCGTCGTTTATCCTTATCTCATCTGCACAGACATCAACGCCGAAGCTTTTATAATAATCGGAAACAGCTTTTTTCAGAAAGTCGTAGCCTGCTCCGCTGTCCTCGTAGCCTTTGAAGGTTTCCTTTACGCCCATTTCGTCCGCGCCTTTTTTCATAGCCTCGACAACACAGCCGGCAATAGGCTGTGTAACGTCCCCTATTCCCATTCTTATAATATCTGCATCGGGATTAGCGGCTGTATAAGCGCTGACTTTTTTTGCAATATTTATAAACAGATAATTTTTTTCCAGCTTCAAAAAATTCTCATTAATCGTAGGCATTGTCAAGTCTCCTTATAAAAGATTCAGGAATGCTCCGGCGGAGCATTTTATTGCTGCAGAAACATTCCTGTTATATTTGATCAAATTGTAATAGTTCCCGAGAATACCGTTACGGCATCTCCTGTAAGATAAACTGCATCATCGGTATAGCGTATTTTCAGATCTCCGCCTTTCAGCTTGACTGTAATATCGGTGTCCTTTTGGCAATATCCGTTAAGGACGGCAGCAGCAGCAGCAGCGCAGGCTCCTGTTCCGCAGGCCCAGGTTTCACCCGAACCCCTCTCCCATACTCTCATTTTAAGAGTACGATCATCAATTACCTTGATAAACTCCGCATTTACCCTTTCAGGGAAAATCTCATTATGCTCAAACGCATATCCTACCTTGTCGATATCAAGACCGTCTACGTTATCCATAAATACTACCGCATGAGGGTTGCCCATCGAAACACAGGTAATATTATACTTTTCGCCCTCTATTTCAGCCTCACGGTCAACTACTCGTCCGTTTTCGTCAGGATCAAGACTGACCGGAATAAGATTCGGCGCAAGAACAGCTTTACCCATATTTACCGTAGCCCCGTTGACCTCGCCGTAATGACGTGTAAGCGAAACCTTAATTATTCCGCTGAGAGTTTCAATCGAAATTTCATCGCTGTCTGCAAGTCCGTTATCTCTCATAAACTTTGCAACGCAGCGTATTCCGTTTCCGCACATTCTTCCCTCTGAGCCGTCAAGATTGAACATTCTCATCTTTCCGTCTGCGACCTTTGATCTGCATATAAGAATAACTCCGTCGCCGCCTATTCCGAAATGCCTGTCGGAAAGCTTGAGCGCAAGTCCCTCAGGATTATCTATCTTCTGGTCGAAGCAGTTGAAGTAGATATAATCGTTGCCGCAGCCCTGCATTTTGGTAAACTGAAGCTTCTGCTTTTCCGTTCTCATATTGTTTATATCAACGATCTCGGTATTATGCTCGGTAAATTTACTTCTTATAGATGAAGCGATAGCGTTCGCCGTATCTATTGACGTAAGACAGGGGATATTTCTTTCTACGGTCTTTCTTCTTATCTTAACCGAATCTCTGGTAGGTATTCTTCCCTTTGAAGATGTCGAAATAACATAAGCTATTTTGCCGCTTTCTATCAATGTGAGAGTATTTTCCTCCGCCTCATGGATCTTCGCTACCTCTTCACAGGGGATTCCGTGATCTCTAAGAACAGCCGCTGTACCCTTTGTAGAATATATCGCAAAGCCCAGATCATAGAACATTTTTGCCGTCTGTGGGATCTCTCCCTTATCTGAATTTCTGACTGTAATAAGTACGCCGCCCTTTTTGCCCAGTTTATAGCCTGCGGCGGTAAGTCCTTTGTAAAGAGATTCCTCAAGGCTTGAAGCTACCGCAAGAACCTCTCCCGTAGACTTCATTTCAGGTCCGAGATGATTATCTACATCTATAAGCTTTTCAAAGGAGAATACAGGAACCTTTACCGCAACATAGGGCGAATTAGGATAAAGACCGGTACCGTAGCCCATATCGGCAAGTCTTTCTCCCAGCATGGCTCTTGTCGCAAGGTCTACCATAGGAACTCCCGTAACCTTGGAAATATACGGGATAGTTCTGGAGGAACGGGGATTTACCTCGATAACATAAAGCTCGTCATGATAGATAAGATACTGAATATTTACCAGACCCTTTGTATTCAGCGAAACCGCAAGGCGCTTTGAGCAATCGATAATTCTTTCGGTAAGCTTATCTGAAACGTTCCATGCAGGATAAACAGCTATGGAGTCGCCGGAGTGAATTCCCGCTCTTTCAATATGCTCCATAATACCCGGAATAAGAATATCCTCACCGTCGCAGATAGCGTCTACTTCTATCTCAGTTCCCATCAGGTACTTATCTATAAGAACCGGGTTCTCTATGCCCTGATTGAGAATGATCTCCATATACTCTTTTATATCGTCGTCGTTAAATGCTATGATCATATTCTGACCGCCGAGAACATAAGACGGACGCATAAGAACAGGGTAACTGATACGGTTTGCTATCTCAAGAGCCTCCTCGGCTGTCATTACCGTATAACCCTCAGGACGCTTTATCTGAAGATTTTCAAGCAGTTCGTCAAAGCGCTCTCTATCCTCGGCTGCGTCTATCGAATCGGGAGGAGTTCCGAGAATATTTACTCCGTTAGCCGCAAGATGCTTTGTAAGCTTGATAGCCGTCTGTCCGCCGAAAGCAACCACAACGCCGTACGGCTTTTCTATCCTTATGATATTCATAACGTCCTCATTTGTAAGAGGCTCGAAATATAGTCTGTCGGCAGTATCGAAGTCCGTTGAAACAGTTTCAGGGTTGTTGTTTACTATAACTACGTCAAAGCCCTTTTCTTTAAGCGCCCAAACACAGTGAACAGAAGCATAGTCAAACTCTATTCCCTGACCTATTCTGATAGGACCTGAGCCGAAAACAATAACCGTCTTGTTTCCTGTATGTCTAGACTTAATAAATTCTTCAGCCTCGTCCTCTGTATCATAGGTTGAATAGAAGTAAGGAGTCATTGCAGCAAACTCAGCCGCACAGGTATCAACCATTTTATATACTGCGTTAAGCGGCTTTTCGATCTTTTCACCGGATATTTTTTCAATAACCTTGTCAAGATATCCCAGCTTTTTAGCTTCATGATAAAGCTCATAGGATACTCCGCCCTTTGCAAGCTCCCTTTCAACAGCGATAAGCTTGCAGAGCTTGTTAAGGAACCACTCGTCAATTTTAGTGATGTCATGTATTTCGTCAACTGTTACTCCGCGCCTTAAAGCCTCGTAAACAACGAACAGTCTTTCGTCATTGCAGTCATGCAGGCGGCTTTTTACCGTTTCATCGGACAAGTCAGCCATTTTAGGAGAGATAAGACAGTCATGACCTATCTCAGCTCCTCTTACCGCTTTCATAATAGCCTGCTCAAAGGTCGTTCCTATAGCCATTACTTCTCCGGTAGCCTTCATCTGGGTACCCAGCTCACGTTTTGCATAAACGAACTTGTCAAACGGCCACTTAGGAAGCTTTACAACTACATAGTCAAGAGCCGGCTCAAAGCAGGCGTAGGTTTTCCCGGTAACGGCATTCTTTATCTCGTCAAGAGTATAGCCGATAGCTATCTTAGCGGCAACCTTTGCGATAGGATAGCCGGTAGCCTTTGACGCAAGAGCCGAAGAACGCGAAACTCTGGGGTTTACCTCGATAACGGCGTACTCAAAGCTGTCGGGATTAAGGGCAAACTGGCAGTTGCAGCCGCCCTCTACCTTTAAGGTATCTATAATTTTAAGCGCCGCCGAACGCAGCATCTGATATTCCTTATCCGCAAGCGTTACGCAGGGTGCTATAACAATAGAATCTCCCGTATGAACTCCTACAGGGTCAAAGTTTTCCATTGAGCAGACGGTTATAACGTTGCCCTTTGAATCACGCATTACCTCAAATTCGATCTCTTTCCAGCCGGATATGCACTTTTCAACAAGAACCTGGGTTATAGGTGAAAGATACAGACCGTTGCGTGTTATTTCCCGCAGCTCCTCCTCGTTATGTACGATACCGCCGCCGGTACCTCCGAGTGTAAATGCCGGACGGATAATAAGCGGATAGCCTATTCCCTCCTGGTTTGCAAAATCGACCGCATCCTCAACCGTATTTACAACAAGCGAAGGGATACAAGGCTGGTCGATAGACTCCATAGTATCCTTGAACATCTGCCTGTCCTCAGCCTTGTCGATCGTTTCGGGATTTGCTCCGAGAAGCTTTACGTTGTATTTGTCAAGGAAGCCCTCTTTTGCAAGCTGCATTGAAAGGGTCAGGCCTGTCTGACCTCCAAGGGTAGACAAAAGACTGTCGGGACGTTCCTTTTTAATTACCCTCTTGACTGTTTCAAGCGTTAGCGGCTCGATATAGATCTTGTCCGCCATAGCCTTATCGGTCATGATCGTTGCGGGATTGGAATTAATAAGAATAACCTCTAGTCCCTCTTCCTTCAAAGCCCGGCAAGCCTGAGTTCCGGCATAATCGAACTCTGCCGCCTGACCTATGACTATAGGACCTGAGCCTATTACCAGTACCCGCTTTATATCTTTATTCAAAGGCATGAAACTTCACTCCTTACTTATTTTCATCTATCATTTTCATAAACTTATCAAAAAGGAATCCCGTATCTAGCGGACCGCCGCAGGCTTCAGGGTGAAACTGAACGGAAAACGCAGGCATATTGAGATATGTGATTCCCTCGCAGGTACCGTCGTTGGCGTTTACGAAAGAAACCCTGGCGTTATCCCCCATAGAATCGTTGATTACCGCATAGCCGTGATTCTGACTGGTAATGTAGACTCTTCCTGTTTCTAGCTCGGTAGCCGGCTGGTTAGCGCCTCTGTGACCGTACTTTAGCTTTTCAGTCTTACCACCCTGGGACAGCGCAAGAAGCTGATGACCAAGGCATATACCAAAAGTAGGGATCTTCTTTTCAGAAAGCTTTTTCAGCTCTTCGATTATTTCAGTATTTTCAGAAGGATCTCCGGGGCCGTTTGAAAGCATTATTCCGTCAGGAGCAAGCTCCTCGATCCTTTCGCATTTTGTATAAGCCGGAACGACTGTTACCTCGCAGCCTCTTTTAACAAGCTCTCGTCTTATATTATCCTTTGCACCGAAGTCAAAAAGACATACTTTTCTTTTAACCTCTCCGTCAGGAGCAAAAATCTCTTCCTTATTACAGGTAGTATTTTTAACAGCCTCTTTGATCTTATAATTTTTTAGATCATCAAAGCTGAAGCCTGATCCCTCGGGTACTATTTTTCCGTTCATAACTCCCGATTCCCTTACTATCTTAGTAAGCTGACGGGTATCAATACCATAAAGTCCCACGATATTATTTTGCTTTAAAAAAGTGTCAAGATCACCCTCACAACGGAAGTTGCTAGGCTCCTGACACCAATCTCTAACAATATAAGCTTTAACGTTCGGACGACCGCTTTCAAAATCAACGGGAATAACACCGTAATTACCGATCAAGGGAAAAGTCTGAACAACGATCTGACCGTAGTAGCTGGGGTCCGTAAGCGTTTCCAAATAGCCGGTCATTGCAGTAGTAAAAACTATTTCACCGACAGCCTCGCCGCAAGCTCCGAAGCTTTTACCTTCAAATATCATACCGTTCTCCAATATAAGATATGCTTTCTGCACCTATAGCTCCTCCTTTTTTGCGCAAATTTTTACGATTACAATTATAACATACAAAATATAATTTGTAAAGTGCTTTTTCAATATTATTTTCATTCCGTTATAACGCACAAATAAAATCAATATACTTTATTGTTTTTGCATATAGCACTAAAATAAGGCTGTATCTATCAGACCCTTTTTACATATTATTTTACATTGTTCTTATTGACTTTAATGACAAAATACAATATAATTAAATATATATTAATAATTGAATTATTATACGGAATTGATTTCGGATACAAAACGGCTTTAAATATAAATAAGGAGGTATGCTCCATTTCGGAGCATGATCGTAGAAATGTCTAAAAAGGTTTATGATAACAGAGAACTGTCATGGCTGAAATTTAACAGCAGAGTTCTGGAAGAGGCTCAGGACAGCTCAGTTCCGCTTATGGAGCGGCTGCTCTTCGCTTCTATTTACGGAAGTAATCTTGACGAATTTTTTATGGTAAGAGTCGGCTCGCTTATAGATCAGAAGCTTATAGATGACAGCGAACGGGACGGCAAAACCAAAATGCGTCCCTCTGAACAGCTTTCAGCTATCTATTCAAACGTAAGAGCGCTTAACGAGATAAAGGACAAGACCTATTCGGCAATAAACAAAGAGCTGGAGCTTAAAGGAATTTTTCAGAGATCTATGAAAAATCTGACCAAAGCCGAGCAGGAATTTATTGAAGCGTATTACTCCTATGAAATAAAACCGTTTCTTAACGCTCTGATAATAGACAAGCGCCACCCTTTCCCGTTCCTTAATAATGAAGATATTTATGTTATTGCAAAAATAACCTCAAAATCAGGGATCAAGCTTGGAATCATCGGCTGCTCCGGAAAATATGAAAGAGTAGTTTTCCTGCCCTCAGACGAAAGCGGAAAGATAGAATTTATTCTGGTTGAGGATATTATACTTCATTACGCAGACAAAGCCTTTGAAAACTATAAGCTTGAAGAAAAAGCCCTTATGCGAATAACAAGAAACGCCGATATTGACGTAGACGAGAGCTTCGACAGCGAGCTGGATTTCAGACAGAATATGTCCGTGCTTATCAGTAAAAGGAAAAGATTATGTCCGGTCAGACTGCAGCTTTCAAAGACGCTTTCGGAACTTACTCTCGGCGAATTGCTTTTAAGACTTGAGCTTACAAAAAAACAGACGTTTATTGAAAAAACTCCGCTGGATTTCAAATATGTATTTTCAGTATTTGCTAAGACCTCCGAACGTAAGGAGCTGTTCTTTCCCAAAGCCGAGCCTCAGCAGTCCCGTATGGTTCAGAGCAGCGTTCCGATGATGCAGCAGATAGATAAAGGCGATATATTCCTTTCATATCCATACGAATCAATCAGACCCTTTATACGTCTGTTGGAGGAAGCTGCAAACGACCCTCAGGTAGATTCGATAAAGATGACGCTTTACAGGGTCGCTAAGAACTCAAAGGTAATCAAGGCGCTCTGCTCCGCCGCAGAAAACGGCAAGGAGGTAGTAGTCCTTGTGGAGCTTAGAGCAAGATTTGACGAAGAAAACAATATCGGCTGGTCAAAGCAGCTTGAGGAATCAGGGTGTCATGTAATGTACGGACCTCATCGGCTCAAAGTACATTCAAAGCTTTGCCTTATTACAAAAAGAAGCGGAAGATCAGTTAAATATTATACACAGATCGGGACCGGAAATTATAATGAAAAAACTGCCGAGCTTTATACAGACCTTTGTCTTATGACCTGCAGAAGTGAGATCGCCCGCGATGCCTGCAATGTTTTCAAGGCGTTATCTGTAGGCGAACTGGTCGAAAGTTCAGGATTGCTGCTTGTCGCTCCGCTGTGCTTACAGAATAAAATAATTGAAATGATGGACAATGAAATAAATATTGCAAAAGCCGGAGGAGAGGGCTACGTCGGCGCAAAGCTCAATTCCCTTACCGATAAGGTTCTTATTGATAAGCTTATCGAATGCTCACAGGCAGGAGTGAAGGTGGAGCTTGTCGTCAGAGGTATCTCCTGTCTTATAGCAGGAATAAAGGGCGTAACTGATAATATCAGGATAATTTCTATCGTCGGCAGGTACTTGGAGCATTCGAGGATATACCTTTTCGGTTCAGGAGTCAGAAAAAAGGTTTACATATCGTCTGCGGATTATATGACGCGGAATACTACCAGAAGAATCGAGGTTGCCGCTCCCCTGCTTGACGAGGGAATAAAACAGAGGGTTATTGATTATTTCAATACACAGCTTTCCGATAATGTAAAAGCAAGAGAACAGCTTCCGGATGGCACATATGTTCATGTAAGAACAGGTGAATTCCCGCTGGATTCCCAAAAACACTTTTTTGCAGAGGCTTATGCAAATGCGCCAAAACCCACAGATTTTTCAACCCCGCCAAAAAGAAAAGGCCTATTCGCCCGCATAGCCGGATTTTTCAGAAAAAAAATCAAAACACAGTAAGCCGAACCGGCTGCAGCTTATTGATCTGCAGCCGGTTCTTTTTCGGTCGTTATCATGTTTTTATAATACTCTGCGAGACGGTTGGCAAGGCTGTTGAGCAGCAGCACCGCCTCGGTTCTTACAGATTCGTTTGAATAAACCCCCTGTGACGACAACTCAGCGGCGTTTTTGGCATAGTCAACCGCCGTCTGAAGCACTGATGCGTCTTTTTTATCAGACAGACTCTTTGCAGCGTAAAGACTTGCCTTAGCTTTCAGCGCAGTATATTCATCTGTAAATATTCCTGAAGTATCGTCAAGCTTTATAAGCGCTTCATACTCTCCGTTCAGGAACATATCCCTTGCCTTGACCAGCAGATTCAATGCGTCCTCCTGCGTATCTCCGTCACTTGCAGGCATAAGGTAAGTCATAGGGACCCCGAGTACCCGGCTTAAATATTCAAGCGTTCTGACCGACGGGGTCGCTGAACCGCTTTCGATCTGGCTCAGCATATTTCTTGTAATAAAATCACCAACGGCCTCCGCCTGCGTCATTTTTTTCGCAAGCCTTGCTTCCTTGATCCGTTTTCCTAACTCTGCTGGATCCATATATCAGACGCCCCTTTCCATGACTGTAAATTTAATTTACTTATATCATAACAGATTGCAAAGCAAAATGCAAGCGGTTTCAATAATTTTTACAAAATAATTTTCAAGAACCCAATACCTATCTGTATCCTGCTTGTCCGACAAAAAGCAAAAAAATTTCCGCTTTTGCTATTGACAAATTGATTTAAATAGGATATAATTTATGTAAATCAAATTTACTTATTTTACAGAAAGATTTATCCGGTCGGGAGAAGAAAGGAAAAGTGATAACTATGAGCGAATGGTGGGACGGGTTAAGCACATTATTAAAGATATTATACTGTGTTGCGGCTCCGTCTACTCTGATCCTGCTTATTCAAACAATTATGTCAATGTTCGGATTTCACGACGGAGGCGCAGGCACTGATTTTTCGGACACCTCCGGTATTGATTTCGATGCAGGAGGCGGGGCGGATATTCCGAATGGGGGAGATCTGAGCGGGTTCCATGATATAACCTCTCACGATATTACAGGTCATCATCAGATCGTGGACGGCGGAAACCCTGCCGACTTCTCATCTATGCGTATGTTCACGCTTCAGACTATCGTGGCTTTTCTTACCGTTTTCAGTTGGACCTCGATAGTTGCCGTTCAGTCCGGTATGCCTGCTGTTCTAGGTATTGCTCTCGGACTTGTCCTGGGATTTTTGACTATGCTTATGGTAGCTAAGATAATTCAGCTTTCCTCAAGGCTTGCCGAGAATGGCACTCTTAATATGAAGAACTGTATAGGCGAATTTGCGACTGTATATGTACCGATTCCAGCAAAGGGTTACGGAGAAGGCAAGGTTACTGTAACGGTTCAGGGACAGTTCAGGGAACTTTCGGCGGTATCAAACGAAAACGAACCGCTTAAAACCGGAGCTCAGGTCAGAATTACAGACCTTAGAGGAGATACTGTGGTTGTGGAAAAGGAATAAGATCCTTAAGGATCATTAAATTAAAGTGAATAAAAGATGGAATCCAATACGGGGATAAGGGAAAATTCGGGAGGCTGCATTTTAAGAGTAAAAAGCTTCTGTGCTGCAGCGAGAATCACCCTTTAAAAGGCGGATACAAGGTCGGCTTTTCCGATATGGATCACAGGTATTCTTCAAGCTTTTTTAACTGCATTTATGTATACATTCCGCCGCTGACGGAAAGCATTGAATGGAATTTATCATATTCACATTATACGCTTCTTATAGTCCTGTCAAATCAATAAAGGACTTATAGAATAAATAAGCCTGTGTATTCGGGCAGACAAAAAATAATTAATAATGGAGGAAAAACAACATGAGCGGTGTGGAAACATTGGTTATCGTCTGTATCGTAGTTGTGGTGCTGTTTGCCGCAGTTGCCGGAATACTGTCCCGATACAGAAAATGTCCGTCGGACAAGGTGCTTGTAATTTACGGTAAGGTAGGCATTGACAAGAACGGACAGACCAAAAGCGCAAAGTGCATTCACGGAGGAGCGGCGTTTATAGTGCCGGTAATACAGTCCTATCAGTATATGGATCTTACTCCTATCTCGATCAACGTCGATCTGAAAAATGCGCTTTCAAAGCAGAACATCAGAATAGATGTTCCGTCAAGATTTACAGTCGGAATTTCGACCGAACCCGGGGTAATGCAGAATGCGGCTGAAAGACTTCTCGGATTAAAGCTTGTGGAGATACAGGAGCTTGCAAAGGATATTATTTTCGGTCAGCTGCGTCTTATAATCGCAACTATGGATATAGAAGAGATCAACTCAGACAGAGATAAGTTTCTTCTTGCAGTTTCAAACAATGTAGAGATCGAACTGAAAAAGATCGGATTAAGGCTTATCAACGTTAACGTAACAGATATAACAGATGAATCCGGATACCTTGAATCACTCGGTAAGGAAGCCGCTGCAAAGGCTATCAACGACGCCAAGCGCTCGGTTGCCGAAAAGCACCGCGACGGTGAGATCGGTCAGGCAAATGCTCAGAGGGATCAGCGTATTCAGGTCGCTGCCGCAAACGCAACTGCTATCGACGGTGAAAACTCTGCTAAGATCGAGGTCGCACAGTCGGAAGCCAAGCGCCGTGAAGCAGAAGCCGAAGCTCTCAGGCAGGCTACCGCAGCAGAAGCTGTTCAGGCGGCAAAGGCGAAGCAGGAAGCCTATATTGCTCAGCAGGACGCCGAGCGTACCCGTGCCGAGCTGGAAATGGCTACACAGCAGGCTGATGTTATCGTTAAGGCTCAGGTTTCAAAGCAGCAGGCGGAGATCGCCGCAGAAGCAGAAGCGGAGGTAACACGCAGAAAAGCGCGCGGTGAAGCCGACGCTATCTTCGCCAAAATGGAAGCCGAAGCAAAGGGCGCTCAGGAGATACTTGTAAAGCAGGCTGAGGGTATGAGACAGCTTGTAGAAGCGGCAGGCGGAGATGCCGACGCAGCAGTAAAGCTGATAATTGCCGACAAGATCGAACAGCTTGTAGCTATTCAGGTTGAAGCTATCAAAAATATCAAGATAGATAAAATCACTGTCTGGGATTCCGGTAATAACGGCGGCGGAAAAGGCTCGACCGCTAATTTCCTGAGCGGACTTATGCAGTCTGTTCCTCCTCTCAGCGAGCTTTTCAAACAGGCAGGAATGGAACTTCCCGACTTTTTAGGCAAGGATATTGACGAGGCTCTTGCAAAATCAAGAGAGGAAGCCGTCAAGACAGCCGCCGAAGAAATGGCAGAGGGAGCAGAGGACGCTAACGGATATGTAGAAATGGTTGACGATAAAAGCAAATAAAAAGATTACATAATATTTGAGCCGTCCGGATCCTTTGATTCAGACGGCTTTATATATAGGCTGATTCTCCTTTATTATCCATAAATATTGCACAATTTTTATCAACTGGTGCCCTTGATTGTTGACTTTCTGCACAATGTATGATAAAATTATATTTATCATAGCAAAAGGAGGATCATTCTATGAGAAAAACTAAGCTTCTGCTTTCAATGCTCTGTTCAGGTATTATAGCTATATCTTCATTCGCAGGCATTTCATCGGCAGACAGCAGTGAACTGACCCTTAATTTAACGACAGCAAATCTTTCGGCTACAGCCAATACGCCGGGAAAGGTTTCGGTAAGATCAGAATACTCATGCACAACAAACGCAATACGTATAAACTGGAATAAGGTCAGCGGAGCTTCCGGATACCGCATTTATCGCTGGAACGGGAAAACATGGGCAAATATAGCCACTATCCACAACGGAAGCACAACGACCTACCGCGACTCAGGTCTTTCTTCAGGTACGCTTTACAGATACAAGGTTAAGGCTTATAAAAAGGTCGGAGGAACTAACTACTGGGGACTGGCAAGTAATGAAAAATACACTGCCACAAAATCCAAAGCCGTAAAAATAACAAGCACCAGCAGGACCAAAGATGCAGTTCGTCTTAACTGGACAAAGCAGACGGGAAACGGCTATCAGGTCTACCAACTGAAAGGAAGCTCATGGGTAAAGATAGCAACTCTGCGCGATATGAATACTGTTACTTACCGAATAAGCGGACTCAAGCCCGGAACCGAATACAAATTCAAGGTACGCGCTTACAGGACCGACACAAAAGGAAAGGTTAACGCCGGCGCTTTTGGCTCGGTTTCTGTAACTACAAAACCGGCTCAGGTTTCCTCTGATGTCGCCCCGGAGGTTTACGAGGTACTTTCTATAGTAAATACAGAAAGAAAAAAGGCAGGGCTTAAAGAGCTTACCCTTGATCTTAATCTTTGCAAGGCAGCTCAGGTAAGAACCAAGGAGATAACTCAGGTATTCAGTCATACGCGTCCTGACGGAACATCCTGCTTTACGGTACTTGATGAGTTCGGGATAAGCTGGAATTCTGTCGGTGAAAATATCGCCCGAGGTCAGCAGACTCCGGCTGCCGTAATGAACGCCTGGATGAATTCAGAAGGACACCGTAAAAATATCCTGAACAGCTCTTTCGGAAAAATAGGAATAGGCTACGACCCGGCAGCAAAAGCCTGGGTTCAGCTGTTTACTAACTGACAAATAAAAACTGTGCTTAACAATAATAAACAGCGCCTCCTATGGCTTCTATTAAACCATAGGAGGCGTTGTTTTGTATAAAAAACTATGTATTAGAGAATTATTATTTCGCCGGTCTGCTCTCTCGAAGCGCCTACAGCGTTTGATTCGTCGGTATCAATATGCATAGCAAGCGCATATTTTTCACTGACTCTGACGACAGTATCGCAAAGCACAGCAGTTCTTTCAGCCGACTCTATTTTTACAGATACGATCTGCTTATCCTTTACGCCGAACTCTTTTGCATCGGCAGGAGTCATATGAATATGTCTTTTTGCAACGATAACTCCCTGTGAGATCTCAACCTCTCCGCAGGGTCCAACGATTTTGCAGGCTCCTGAACCGTCAAGATCTCCCGACTCTCTTACGGGTGCGGAAATTCCTATTGAACGTGCATCTGTTGCCGACAGCTCAACCTGGGTTTCTGGACGTACAGGGCCGAGAATAGATACGTTTGCAAGCTCCTTCTTAGGTCCTACGACCGTTACTCTTTCCTCGCAGGCAAACTGTCCCGGCTGTGAAAGATCCTTTTTATGAGTAAGCTCAGCTCCTTTTCCGAACAGTTTCTCAAGATCCTCCTGAGTAACGTGAACGTGACGGGCAGATGTTTCTACAATAAACTTCTTTGACATTTAAAACATATCCTTTCAAAATAAATTATGCGGAAGCCGCATACATCATATATATTTTACTACTTTTTCTTGCCGAGGTCAAGCATAAGCAAAAATTTAATATGCAAAAAGCAGACTTCCGCACAATACGAAGGTCTGCTCCTGATCTATATTTACTTCTCATGCATAAACTGCTTATGTTTTTCCTCATATTTATGCTTAGTTGCAAGCCCTCCTCTTATATGACGCTCCCGCTTGTTTTCCTCCAGAATTGCTTTCACCTGCTTATAAAGCTGAGGCGATGTTTTAGGCAGTCTGTCGGTAAGGTCTTTATGTACCGTTGATTTGCTGATTCCAAATTCTTTTGCTGTCGCTCTGACGGTAGTTTTGTGGATAACCATATACTCCCCCAGCACCACTGAGCGGTCCTTGTCTGTTTCTGTCATCTATCTCACTCCAATACTTATGGTGTTGTATTAGAGTGTATGCAAGGGAATTTAGGTTTATGTTTGTCCGTAATATATTGTAAAAACAGATCTAACAGAACTAAACGTAACGGAATAATGCAATTTTTAAACTGACATACAGCTTCTGACAAGACTTTCCTGAATTCAGCAGCTGATAAATACGCCGCCTGCATTAATATACAGACGGCTGTAAATCTATTCCCTGTTTATCAGTTTTTCCTTATCAAGCAGTGATATATCGGTCTCACGTACCTTTTTGCGTATTTCAAGGATTCTGGACGGTGCCATTGAAAGCTCGTCAACGCCCATTGCCAGAAAAGCCTCAGTCATCTCGGGATCCCCCCCAAGCTCTCCGCAGATCCCGCACCATATACCGTTTGCGTGAGCGTTTTTAACAGTCATATCTATAAGCCGTAAAACCGATGTATGGTAAGGATCATAGAATCTGTCAAGACGGGAATTCTGACGGTCTACAGCAAGAGTATACTGCGTAAGATCATTGGTTCCGATACTGAAGAAATCTACTTCCTTTGCTAGAATATCGCTTATGACCGCCGCAGACGGAGTTTCTATCATTATTCCTACCTGCATATTTTTATTAAAATCAATTCCCTGCTCCTCCAGTTCCCTCTGAATATCTTTTATTATACGCTTTGATTCCCTTATCTCCCAGACCGACGCTACCATAGGCAGCATTATCATTATGTTACCGAAAGCGCTTGCTCTGCAAAGCGCTCTTAACTGAGTTCTGAAAATTTCCTCACGGTCAAGGCACACTCTTAAAGCCCGCCAGCCCATTGCAGGATTTTCCTCAGTCGGCATATCAAAATAGTCTATCTGCTTATCCGCTCCTATGTCCATAGTGCGAATTATTACAGGACGTCCCGCCATGCTTTCTGCGGCAGTTTTATATACGGAAAACTGCTGCTCCTCGGTCGGATAACTGCTGTTTTCAAGATACAAAAACTCGCTTCTGAACAGACCGATACCGCCTGCGTCATTGGCAAGCGCCGCTCCTGCGTCTCCCAAGCCTCCGATATTTGCGTACAGCTTTATTCTTTTTCCGTCAAGCGTTATATTTTCCTTACCCTTCTGCTGCCTTATCAGTTCCTTGCGGCGCTTGTCCTCTTCCTGAAGCTGCCGCATTTTTTCAAGCGTATTTTTATCCGGCTCTATAATTATTTCACCGGTAAATGCGTTTACCGCCGCCGGTCTTCCGCTAAAGTCCTCGGAAAGTTTATCTCCGGCTCCGATAACCGCCGGAATTCCAAGAGTTCTTGCAAGTATAGCGGTATGAGAATTGGAAGAGCCTTTTCTGGTAACAAACGCCAGAACCTTGCTCTTGTCCATTTGTACAGTTTCACTGGGAGTAAGGTCGTCAGCGCAGATTATAAGCTTTTCTTCTTCATCAGAAATGTCCGAAACTTCAGAACCCGGCATAAGATTTCTTATAAGCCTGTCTGAAATATCCTTGACATCCGAAGCTCTGGCTTTCATATATTCATCGTCCATTGACGAAAACATTGCAGCGAAGTTATCTCCGGTCACTGCAACAGCATATTCCGCATTTACCTTCTGAGAGGTAATTATATTCTTTATTGAATCAAGATAATCCATATCCTCGACCATCATCTGATGTATCGAAAATATCTGAGCGTTAGTTTCACCGACTTCCTCCACAGCTTTATCGTACAGCTTTGAAAGCTGCTCCAGAGTTTTGGATTTTGACTGTGAAAAGCGTTTAAGCTCAGCCTCCGTGTCCTCGGTCCTGACTCTGCGAACCTTTACTTCACTATCCCCGACAAAAGAAAGTCTGCCGATCGCGATTCCCCCGCTTACGCCCTTTCCCTTCAGCTCAGTCATAATTCCCACCGCCTTCTTATCAAAGATTTTCAGTAAAGAACGCTTTAATACTTTCTGACGCGTTATCCTCGTCGCTGCCATCAGCAGTTACAGTTACTTTGTCACCGCATTTTACACATAGTCCCATTACTCCGAAAAGACGTTTGCAGTCGGCTGATTTTTCTCCCTTTGACAGCGTTATTTTTGAAACGAATTCGGCAGCCTTCTTAACGAGAAGACCGGCAGGTCTTGCGTGGATCCCAACAGGATCGGTAATTACATATTCAAATGTTTTCATAGTATCAATCTCCTTTTTTATTTTGTCAATAAAATCAATTCTTCCATAAACGATGCTCTGTCCGTATTTTTTACAGTCACCGAACGGTATTCGTCCGAATTAAGCACAACGACAGGCGTAAGCGTATCGATCCTTCCGAATTTAAGCTTTTTCAGATCAAATTCCATTACGCAGTCTCCTTTTTTTACACGGCTTCCGTCTGAAAAACAATGCATAAAATCACACCTCTCCGCCTGATCCTTTGTTCCTACTGTAACAAACAGATCAACGCCCGTATCAGAGATAAGCTCGACCGTACGCCCTTGGCAGATACTGACTGTACCGTCAAAAGGAGCAACTATTTTCCCCTCCGACGGATCAACGGCATAGCCTTTGCCCATAATACCTGATGAAAAGGCTATATCGTTTACCCTGCTTAACGGAAATACCCTACCCTTAGCCGGATTAGCTATAGCTTCAGTACGGAAATCCCTCAGCTCCGGATTCAAAAGCTTCAGCGTTTCATTATAGTATTCTGCCACAGAAAGTCCTATTATAATCTGAAGCTGTGAATTTTGAAATATTACTCCCCTAATACCGTCAATTTTTTTTATTTCGTCTTTGGCGGCAATACTGATGTTTTTTAAATCTAACCTCAGCCGTGCCGAACAGTGAGATACATTTTTTATATTTTCTGCTCCTCCCGCCAGCCTGATAACAGCAGCCGCTCTTTCCTTCGTATTTATATTTTATCACCTGCTTTCAATAATATTTCGATTTTCAAATAAAAAAGACCGAAAAGCGGCACATTTTAATAATGCATACGCTTTACAGGTCTTGCCTCGGTACGAGTAACAATCCTATTAAATAAAAAAGACAACACCGAAACTGAACTGCATTAACGAGTAATGCACACTCACAATCAGTCTTGCCCAACATAAGCCGGTAACAATCCGCCGTATTTACTTTACATACATATTATAACAAACTAATTCCGAAAATTCAATTGATATTTCATATAATTTATCACGGCAGGCTTTGTGCATATTTAACAATTTAACGACAAAAAGGGCCGCTTAAATAAGCGGTCCTTTTCGTTTTATGCTAATAATCAGCAGCCGCAGCCATTGCATCCGCAGCCGTTATCGCAGCCGCCCCAACCGCCGCCGCAGCAGCAAGCGATGATAAGGATAAGGATTATAATCCACCAGCATCCGCCAAATCCACAACCGTTCATAAAACATTCTCCTTTAACTGTGTATTTTATAAAGCAGCAGCCAGCGTTTTCGCTGTTTGCCTTTGCTTTATATTACAGTTTATGATTCAGGAAAAATTGTGTTACAAAAATTTTCGGAAAGCTGAATTTGTCCTGCGCATAAGATGTTATTAGCGGCTTGAAACTGCTTTGGAAGCATACCGGCGCAGCAGCAGTATATTTTTTTCAGCAGCACAATACCTGTGAGCCGATGTCTAAAAATCCGAAAAGCGTCAATGCTTACTATAATGGTAACTCATGTCGGGGCTGCCTCAAACGAAAGGGTGATTTTTTTGTCTACAGGCAATCATAGCTTTGAAATTGACAGATTTACAAAAAAAGGGCGGGATATAATCCGAGGCGCAGTCGTATGCGCAGGAAAGTGGGGACATACCTATATCGGCTCGGAGCATATTCTGCTTTCTATAATGGAAGAAGGTACTTCTGCGGCGTGTGCAGTTTTGATAAAGCATTCGGTAACGGAAGAAGCCGTTGAAAAACAAATGCTGAGAATAATAGGAAGAGGAACTCCCTGTCGGCTCACTCAGAATGACTTTACTCCTACCGCAGTAAATATATTAAAGGGAGCATGTACTCTAAGCGAAAGCTTCGGAGCTAAGCAAACCGGATCGGAATACATTCTGGCGCTTATATTAAGGCAGTCAAACGCCTGCGCCGCAGAGATACTTCGCGAGCTTGACTGTAATCTTACCCGTATGTACGCCGACTGCACCGCCGCAGGAAACGACAGAACGATTTTCATGGAACAAAATTATGTAAAGCTTAAAAATCTCGAAAGATACGGCAGAGAGCTTACAAAAAAGGCAGCGTGTGAACAGTTTGATCCGGTAATAGCCAGAGAAAAGGAAACACAGAGAATAATGGAGATACTATGCCGCCGTACAAAAAACAATCCGTGTCTTATAGGCGAAGCGGGTGTGGGAAAAACGGCTGTGATCGAAGGCCTTGCTTCAAAGGTTATGATGGGCGAAGTACCTCAGGCGTTATCAAAAAAAAGAATATTTGCCCTTGACCTTACCTTGCTGCTTGCAGGAGCAAAATACCGCGGTGACTTTGAAGAACGTCTGAAAAACTGCATGGACGAAGCGGAATCAGCAGGCAACGTTATTCTATTTATAGACGAAATACACAATATTATGGGAGCAGGGGCGGCTGAAGGAGCGATCGACGCGGCAAATATCCTTAAACCTCAGCTTGCAAGAGGAAAGCTGCAAATAATCGGCGCTACTACCTTTGAGGAATACCGAAAGAATATCGAAAAGGACAGCGCTATGGAAAGACGCTTCCAGACCGTAAAAATAGATGAGCCGTCTGCAGAAGGTACAATTGAAATACTGAAAGGAATTTGCGGAAAATACGAGGAGCATCATAAGGTATCCGTTTCAGACGATGTTATAACGCATATCGTAAATCTAGCAAAGCGATACGTTACAGACAGGTTCTTTCCAGATAAAGCAATAGATATACTTGACGAAGCCTGTGCCTGCGCCAGAATAAACAGCTCCTCAGTAGATAACGGAAAGCAGGAGATCTCGGCGGTATTTAACGACTATGTTATAGGAAAGATCTCTAGGGAAGACTATCTCAATGCGATCACCGGAAAGAATAATGAAGAACGGACAGAGCTTACAAAGGACGATGTAGAAAAGGTAGTTTCAAGGCAGACCGGAATCCCCTGCGCTGCGCTGACCGAAAAAGAATCCCAGCTTCTGAGAGACCTTGACAGGCAGCTGAAAAAAGACGTTACCGGACAGAACGAAGCGATAGAAAGGCTTTGCGCCGCTATAAGACGCTGCCGCTCCGGTTTAAAAGACGACAGCAGACCAATGGGAAGCTTTATTTTTATGGGCACAAGCGGAGTCGGCAAAAGTCAGCTTGCAAAATCGCTCGCCAAAGCGCTTTTTCACCGCGACGACGCACTTATAAGAATAGATATGTCTGAATATATGGAGCGTCATAACGTTTCAAAGCTTATCGGAGCGCCTCCCGGATATGTAGGCTACGAAAACGGCGGTCAGCTTACCGAAGCCGTCAGAAAAAAACCGTATTCCGTTCTTTTGCTGGACGAAATTGAAAAGGCCCACCCCGAAGTGTTCAATCTGCTGCTTCAGATAACAGAGGACGGCTTTCTTACCGATTCAACAGGACGGCGCGTTTCATTTTCAAACGTGATCATTATTATGACCTCAAATATAGGAGTAAAAAACCTAAAAGATAAAAAACATCTTGGCTTCTCAGACGAGGATTCCGATAAAGACAATTACGAATATATGAAGAAGGAGCTTACTGGAGAGCTTAAAAAATTTCTTTCGCCTGAGCTGCTGGGCAGAATAGACGATACTATAGTATTCAACAGGCTTGGTAAGCCTCAGCTTTCAGAAATAGCGGTATCTGAGCTTGAAAGCCTGAAGGAAAGACTTGAAAAGCTTGGATACGGCTTCAGCTATACCGAAGATATACCCTCGGAAATAGCAAGGCTTAGCGAAGGAAAGCCATCGGGAGCAAGAGAGGTCAGGAGGATAGTCTGCTCTGAGATCGAAAACCTTATAAGCGACCTTATAGTATCAGGAGCAGAAAAACCTACCTGCTTCGCCGCTGTTCTTTGCGAAGGAAAATTCACTGTAAAGGAACACGCAGTAAATCAAGCAGTTTAATTAATAAATTATTTACAAATTTTTTGCGACAAATGTCAAAAAAATATTGAACAACCCTCCCGACATATGATATAATGATTTTATTAAAAGCTGACAGATGCTGAAACAGCATACTAAAATTATAGAAGAAACGGAGGGCAGCCCTAAAAAAGCCGAAAAGCTGTATTATAGGGCGCTGCAATGTCTGATAAAAGAGAATACAAAATCTATTCTGATTCAACCTGTGATCTGCCGAAGGAATATACCGAAAGCTTAGGTACAGAGATATTTAAGTTAAGCTTTGAACTTAACGGAAGATCGTATATGGACGGAGATATGCCATACAAAGATTTTTACAATAAAATGCGCGAAGGCGGATCGACTAAAACTGCACAGATACCGCCCGATGTCTACGAAAACGAGTTTGAAGCCGCAGTAAGGGACGGCTATGATATTCTTTATCTCGGCTTTTCCTCAGGACTCAGCGGAAGCTTCAACAGCGCCTGTATCGCAAGGGACAATCTGCTTGAAAAGTACGCCGGTTCAAAAATTATCTGCATAGACAGCCTGTGCGCTTCTACCGGAGAAGGACTGCTGCTTTACAAGGCCTGCGAAAAAAAGTCTGAGGGAATGGATATTGACGAGCTTGCCGCATGGCTGGAGGAAAACAAGCTTCACCTATGTCATATGTTTACTGTAGATGATCTTAAATACCTTCACAGGGGCGGAAGGGTTTCAAAGGCTACCGCTATTGCAGGAACTATTCTGGGAATAAAGCCTGTACTTCATGTTGACAACGAAGGTCATCTTGTTCCGGTCGGAAAGGTCAGAGGCAGAAAGCAATCGCTGAACAAGCTGGTCGAAATGATGGAGGAACGTATAGGCGGCTGGGAAAATCCAGTTATAGCTATCTGTCACGGCGACTGTATAGATGACGCCCGGTATGTCGAAGAGCTTGCCAAAAGAAAGCTAGGCAAGAAAACCAAGGTCATAACTGCTTACACGGGAACGGTTATCGGAGCTCATTCAGGCCCGGGAACTATGGCTCTGTTTTTTATGGGTGAATACAGATAGCTTAAATCAAATATGAAACCTTCCGGTTCAGCAAATCCGCTGAGCCGGTTTTTTAACTGAGGCAGAAAAAGCTCCCTACCGTTAAGGCAAGGAGCTTTTAATTAGTATATAAGTCTTTTTATACAGGTAATATTATTATACTTTGAGAACGAAGCAACGTTTGAAATAACGATTCCCGTATTGCTGTTTTCTGCGTGAACCATTCTTCCGCCGCCTATGTACATAGCAACGTGATATATCGAGGAATATGAACTTCCGCCGAAGAATATCAGATCTCCCGGCTGCATATTGCCGTATGAAACCGAAATTCCGTAACCCGCCTGGGAAGCCGCATAGTGAGGAAGAGCTATTCCTACCTGAGCATAGGAAAGCATAACAAGACCTGAGCAGTCCGTTGCACCGAATTCCGAGCCGCCCCAGACATAGCTTCCGCCTACCATACTCTTGGCGTAGCTTACAACTATATCAAGCTTCGTCTGATCTGACGAGGAGTTTCCTCCACCGCCTGACGAGCTTGTCGTTGTTACAGGCTTGTTCTGAGTAGTCACAGGCTTAGTGGTAGTCTGCTTTTTGGTGGTAGTATCAGGCTCTCCGTCATCTGGAGGAACGGTCGCAGCAGTTGTTTTCTTTGTAGTTGTTGTATTTTTACTTCCTTCGCTTTCCGAAACGGCAGTAGTTTTCTTTGTTGTCGTACTCTTCTGGGAAACTGTCGTCTGAGTTTTCTGAGCTTCGCCCGAAACCTTATTGTATTCCTCTGAAAGCTTGTCCGCTTTATTCTTATAATCCGACTTATCGTTTTCAAGCTGAGATATCTTCTCGTCGTATTCAAGCTGTAGCTTCAGAAGCTCCGACTGCTCGTCTGTAAGCGATTTCTGCTGCTCTGAATACTCCCTGCTCTTTTCCTTCAGCTTTTTGCTCTGCTCCTCAAGTACAGATTTTGTTTTCTCTATCTCGTTTTTCTGCTCTATCAGAGTATTTATCGTGTCGTTATCATGACCTGCCACACGCTTTACAAGCTCTAAGCGCATAAGTATATCGTAGAAATCCGACGAGTTTACAAGTACATCAGTATATGTATCCGAGCCTGCAATATACATTATCCTGATCCTGTCCATAAAATCGCTAACTCCCGATTTTATAGCCTCCTCCTGGCCGTTCAGGGCGTACTGAGTATCCCGCATTTCCTCGTCGAGAGCTACCATCTCGTCCTCAAGCTGCACAGTATGCTCCTCGACCGCTTTTATTTTCTTTTTAATATTCTCTATTTTTTTATTTACGGCATCAAGCTTCTGCTTCTCGCCGTTTATTGATTCGTCCGCAGCGGCGATCTTTTTATCAAGCTCGCTCTGCTCCTCCTCAATATTCTTTAAACGCTGCTCATAATCTGAGCTTTCGGGGGCGGCAGAGGTTGTAACCAAATTTTCACCATTCGACGCACCGAATACTGCAGCAGTTATCAAAACTGCCAAACATACCGCCGCCGCTTTTTTAATTCTAGGTAATATATACATAATCCATCTCCGAAAAGGTTTTGGGTTGTTACTCTTTTGTAATATATTATATACCGAAAACCCGGACTTGTCAAGTAGAGATAGATAAAAGAACTCAAAAAGGCCTTAAAATACAGCGTCGGATTTTCTTAACATATGAACAAAGCTCAGCTGAGATAAAATCACCGTCAGAAAAACAGGATTAATACTCATATTGCTTGTTGTAAAAGTCATAATAATTATTGATAGATAAAGCAAAGCCATATCCAGCGCCGTTCCGATCAGACGGTCGCAGGAATCAATTTTCAGACCGAAGCCCAGCCTCAGAAACTCAATTAATAAAATTACCGTATTGACCCAGGACAGAAAAAACAGAAACAGGATCATGATCTGCATTATAAAAGAACAAAGAATTATTTTGTCATCGAAAAATTGACTTATGATCTCTGCTGCCGCTCCGAACATATTTTTTTTTACTGTTCCTCTTAATATGGTATCTCCAAATACAAATTCAGGAATTATACGGTAAATGTTAAAGGACTTATAAAACGGAGCTGCAAAAGCTAAAACTCCGGTAATACATATCATAATATTTGATAGTTTTTTTCTGTTAAATTTTAAGTTTTTCAATTTTAAACAACCTCCGATTTTTCTACCAATTGGATCACGCATATTTTATTATACAACCATATTGAAGATTTTTCAACCCCCATATGGTTGATTTGATAAAATTAATATAAATGTTCGGAGGTGAGCCTTATGTATATATACCAAAGGATTCGTGATTTAAGAGAAGATTTAGATTTATCACAAAAACAGATAGCCGCTATTCTGAAAGTACAGCCTAACCAATATTGGCGCTATGAAAGCGGAAACCGTGAAATCCCCTTTCATCATATAATTGCCCTTGCAGAGTTTTACAAAGTTTCTATCGACTATATTGCCGGGCTTACCAATGATAAAGCAGGACTTACGAAATCAAATATGAGCAGAGATGAAATTCAGCTGATTAATAATTTCCGCAGTCTTGATACCCTTTATAAAGGCAGGCTGATAGAACACGCCGAAATGCTTAAAAAGCTGAATGATTCAAGATACGGAACCGATAGATGATAAAAAAAGGACGGACATTCGCCCCTGCATAAACAACGCTGCTGCGCTGATTTATAATTGCAAGGGACAAGCAATGTCCGCCCGTTTTATTTTATTTAAAAGCTTAATATACTTATTTTGTCCATAAACGCTTCAGCTCTTCAGCCGCCGCTTTTATATCCGGCTGAGCAACAACCGCAGAAATAACCGCTATACCGTCTATTCCCATGCCTTTAAAGCCGCCGAGGGTGTTTTTATTTACTCCTCCGATAATTACAATAGGAATATCCGCTGCCGCCCGTATTTCCGCCAGCTGTTCCTTTGTAACGTGCCTTGCGTCGGTCTTGGTATTTGTCGGAAACATTGCTCCTACTCCGAGATAGTCGGCTCCGTCTTTTACCGCCTGAACGGCTTCCTCCTTAGTTGCCGCAGATACGCCGATAAGCTTATCACCCATTATCCTCCTCAGTTCTCTGCAAGGCAGGTCGCTCTGTCCGACATGAACTCCTGCACAGTCAGCGGCAAGGGCAATATCGGCACGGTCGTTTATGATCAGCGGAACATTATATTTGTCGGTGATTTTTTTTACCCTTACAGCAAGCTCGTAAAAGTCACGGCTTGACAGATCCTTTTCACGAAGCTGAACAAGCGTAACTCCGCCCTTTACAGCCTCTTCGACCGACTGCTCTATCGTTTCGCAGGACATAAGCTCCCTGTCGGTGCAAAGATACAAAGTATAATCAATTTTATTCATCATTAACCTTGATCCTTTCCGAAACTAAAGTTGAATCCAGTTTACTTAAAGCGTCTATAATCGCAATATGGAAACTGCCTGTTCCCAGCAAGCCGGATTTTTCATAGGCAAGTTCTCCTGCGATTCCCATTGCACAGATTCCTGCACACGCCGCTAAGAACATATCCTCGCACGAGCCTGCAAAGCCGCCGACAATTCCGGTAGTCATACAGCCTGTTCCTGTTACCCTTGAAAGCATAGGATGCCCGTTTGAAATGCGAACGACTCTTTTGCCGTCGGTTATCGTATCTACCGCTCCGGTTATCGCAGCTGCACAGCCGAATTTTTCCGCTGCGGCTTTCGCCACTGAAACAGGGTCGTTTTTCTCATCTTTTGCGGAAGTATCAACACCTTTTGTTGAAACCTCAAGTCCTGCCATAAAGGACATCTCCGAAAGATTTCCTCTTAATATTGAAATCCTGACGTTATCCATAATTTTCTTAGCAGTATCGTTTCTGAACGCAGACGCTCCGGCGCCTACCGGATCGAAAACAACGGGTATTCCCTTTTTATTCGCCGCCTTTGCCGCCGCCAGCATAGAATCTACAGTACGCTGATTAAGCGTTCCCATATTTATAACAAGTGCAGAGGCTATTGAAGCTATATCTGCCGCTTCGTTGATATCGTCCGCCATAATCGGTGAAGCGCCTATTGCAAGCACAGCGTTTGCAACGTCATTAACTGTAACATAATTTGTAATGCAATGAACCAGAGGGCATTCTTCCCGAACCGCACTGAACTGCCCTGCAATTTTATCAGCTGTCATGCCCTGACCTCCCCTGAAGCCTTGTTAAGTCCCAGAAACCCGTCGAACACCTTTGCCCTTTTGAGAGCAGTAACAATAAAAACCGCTAGAACCGTTCCGCCAGCACAGCTTACAAAGAACGGCAGAATAAAGCCGAACAATGCTGCGGCGGAATTTCCCATTATAAACTTAGCTACCGGAAATGCCAGAAGTCCGCCAAGCACAGACGTACCGAACAGCTCTCCGATATACGCAGCCGGAAGAGCCTTTATGTATCTGTAAAGTATTCCTGCCAGCAAAGCGCCTGCCATAGAGCCGGGAAATGCCATAAGAGTTCCCAGACCAAGCAGGTTTCTCAGCAAGGAAGCCGCAAACGCAACTCCTACGCTCCATACGGGTCCTAAAAAGACTGCTCCGATAATGTTTACCAGGTGCTGAACAGGAGCGCACTTTGAGCCGCCGATCGGAAAAGATACGAATGAACCGACTACTGCCAGCGACACCAAAACTGCGGCAAAGGTTAGCTTGTGAATATTTGTTTTTTTCATATAAAAAACCTCCTGTACTCATGCCTGCGCCGTCTGAGTACAAGCTAAATATCCAGCGGCGGCAAATTACTGTACTTAAAAGCGTACAGTAAAAGCATGAAAATAATAAAATATTTCCGGTCGATACTCGATTGTATCCTCTCACCCCGAAACACGGGTTCCCTCGCTGAATACTCTGTTTATACGGATAGGAGAATTCCGCAAAACCCCGTAAAACGCTCCTCATACGGGAAAAAGTTCTCACGCCGAACGGTCGGACCCCCCCTCCCACATTTACTTTGAGCAAGAGGTAAATTTATCAGCCCTACCCGCGTTGGGGAAAAGAAGTTATGAATTATTGCGAATCATTTCACCATTATCAACTATCAATTCCCTATATAACAAAACCTAGCCGATACCGTTTTGTTTTTCCATATAAATCGGCTGAGTTCCGTCATCAATTATAAATTTTCCGTCCTTTACCCTGATCAAATAAGTACCGATCGGGGAATAAAGATACGGAATAATTTCAGGGTCATAATTACATATTGTATTAAGTGCGAAAACATGATGATTATTCGGGTCGTTTGAATATTCCTCGTCCTCATCACCTGCGAAAAAGCACCAGCCGCTGTCGGGATAATCGGTATTTGGCTCATCACGATACATATATCCGACCTTCATACCGTCTTTTGTAATCCTGTCAGATACAATACAGCCTTCCCCGTTAGGCTCATTCCACTCAATCAATTTTTTCACTTTAATATCTAAAAATCCGTTTTCATTTTTTAAAATTTTTTTCTTAAATAAATCTATGCCAAGCGCTCCTTCCTACAGATATACTGATTTGGCTTTGCACTGCAAAAGCTATTTTTCTGTGCAGAACTTAACTTCCTTGCCCTCTAAAATCATATTTGTAGTTCTTACTGCGCACATTTTTCCGCACATTGAACAGGTATGACGGTCGGCAGGAGGCGTCTGCTCAAAAAATCTCTGAGCCTTTTCGGGGTCAATCGCCAGCTTAAACATCTCGTCCCAGTCAACCTTATGTCTTGCCTCAGCCATTGCGTTGTCGATGTCCATTGCATGAGGAATACCCTTTGCAATATCTGCTGCATGTGCGGCTATTTTGCTTGCCATAATTCCCTCCTTAACATCGTCGGCGTCGGGCAGACGAAGATGCTCGGCAGGAGTTACATAGCATAGAAAATCAGCTCCGCTTGCCGCTGCTATTGCTCCTCCGATAGCAGAAGTAATGTGGTCGTAGCCGGGTGCAATATCCGTAACCAGAGGCCCTAAAACATAGAACGGTGCGTTGTGGCAGATTCTTTTCTGAAGCTTCATATTAGCGGCGATCTGATCCATAGGCATATGTCCGGGACCCTCGACCATTACCTGAACATCTTTATCCCATGCACGTTTTGTCAGGTTTCCAAGCTCGATAAGCTCTGAGATCTGTCCTGCGTCGGTAGCGTCGGCAAGACAGCCGGGGCGAAGTGCATCGCCGAGTGAGATCGTAACATCATACTTTCTGAGTATTTCAAGCACCTCGTCGTAATACTCAAAGAATGGATTTTCATTGCCTGTCATCATCATCCATGCAAACAGCAGAGAGCCGCCGCGGGATACAATGTTCATTTTTCTGCCCTCACGGCGGAAAGCTTCAACGGCACGGCGGTTAATGCCTGCGTGTATCGTCATAAAATCAACGCCCTCTTCGGCATGAGCCTTTACAACTCTGAGAAAATCCTCGGCAGTAATCTCAAGCAGATCCTTTTCAAGATAGCCGATAGCGTCATACATTGGAACAGTGCCTATCATTGCAGGAGATTTTTTAACAAGCTCAGTTCTGAATTTATTGGTCTTGCCGTAGTTTGACAGATCCATAATAGCCTCAGCGCCGAATTTGATCGCCATATCCACCTTCTGCATTTCTAGATCGTAGTTCTTTGCGTCGCCTGAAATTCCAAGGTTTACATTGATTTTGGTTTTCATTCCCCTGCCGATGCCCTCGGCTGAAAGCGATTTATGATTGATATTTGCAGGAATACAAACCTCGCCCGTAGCAACCAACGCACGGATTTCCTCAGCAGTACGGTATTCTTTCTTTGCAACGGTTTCCATTTCGGGAGTGATCAAGCCTTTCTTTGCGGCTTCCATCTGTGTAGCGTAGTTTCTCATATTACAAGATTCCTTTCAGATTATAATAGTCATAAAAATGATTTGTAGGGCCGTGACCTTTGCCTACGTTCAGCTTGTCTGCATTGGCAATTGCCATGGTAATATAATTCTTTGCGGCTTCGACAGCCGAAACCATATCCATTCCTTCGGCAAGACAAGCAGTTATTGCAGATGAAAGAGTACAGCCTGTTCCATGAGTGTTTTTTGTATCTATCCGCTGATTGCACATACTGTAATTTCCATCAGGCGTATAAAGCACGTCAACAGCGTCGCCCATAAAATGACCGCCCTTAATCAGCAGATTTTTAACTCCCATATCCATAATTATCTCAGCAGCGCCTTCAAAATCGTCAAGAGTATTGACCTTAACTCCGGAAAGTGCCTGAGCCTCGGGCATATTCGGCGTAACCAGGTCGGCAATAGGAAAAATATACCTCCTTAGCGCCTCGGCGGTATCTTCACAGAGAGGATCTCCGCTTGTTGCAACCATAACAGGGTCGCACACAACAAACTCGGGCTTGTACTGCATAAGTTTTTCAGAAACAAGCCGAATGATCTCAAAGCTCGGAAGCATTCCCAGCTTTACAGCAGAAACCTCAATATCCTCAAAAACAGCGTCAATCTGGTCCGCTATAATATCGCAGTCAATATTTTGGATCGAGATCACCCTTGAGGTATTTTCAGCTACGACCGACGTTATTACGCTCATTCCGTAAGTACCCATAGCCGAAAAAGCTTTAATATCAGCCTGAATTCCTGCGCCGCCGGAACAGTCTGAGCCGGCGATAGTAAGACAATTTTTCATACTGAACCTCTCATTCATAAATAAAAAAGGACCTCCACTATATGAAAGTCCTTCTATAAACGCATTTGTAACGCTTTATTGCTTCCCTACAATGGTATTAACCAACAGGTTCAAAGGGTCAGGTTCTACCTTCTCAACTTTCAGCCGTTCGGCTCAGTCCCCCTGCAAATCTGATATTCAATTAATATACAGTATAACACCTTTTTCAGCATAAGTCAAGCGTATTTAACAAAAAAACGCAGCAATTAAATTTCAAATTTTATTTTTGGAATAGCTGCTGCTTTTCTGAACAAATGAATTTGACAGATCTTATTTTTTATTTTTTATAGTTAACAGATCATTTGTATAATACCGGCTCAATCAAAAAATGCGGCGGAATTTATCCCGCCGCAAATGCTGTATTATCAGACCGCAGCTTATCAGTCAGCCTTTTTATCGGCAGAAGAGCTGTCGTCAGGCTTTTCTACGCCGTCGGTAGTATAAATAAATTTAACGCTGCCTTTCATACTGTCGGAAACTCCTGAATAAGAGGTATAATCCTCAGCCGCTTCCGCTACAGCTTTAAGACGGTCGATAAATTCGGAAATATCACCATTATAGGCATCGACTATCTTTTTTACACCCTCGTCCCTGAATTTCTTCATTCCGTCGTCAAGCTCCTTTGAGCCGTCCTTAAGCTGAGAAACTCCGTCAATTAGATCTCCGCTTCCGTCTTTAAGGGTCTTTATTCCTGAGAAAAGCTCTCCGCTTCCGTCAGAAAGCTTTAGCGCTCCGTCTTTAAGCATTACGCTGGAGGTATATAAAGTATAGGTTCCGCTGTAAAGCTGTGATCCTCCCACATTAAGCTGCTCCAGACCGCTGTCAAGCGCACTTGCGCCCTGAGAAAGCTGAGCTATTCCGTCGTCAAGTGAATTAAGACCGGTTATCATCGTATCTCCACCTTTAGAAAGCTTGGAAATACCGCCGTTCAGCTCGCTTGCGCCTGATGAAACCCGCTTTGCTCCCGAATTAAGATCCTTGCTGGACGAATACAGATCTGTTGTACCGGAGTAAAGAGCCTTTCCACCTTTATTAAGATCCTTCAGACCCACGCACAGCGAACTTGCTCCCTGCTCAAGAGCCGGCAGTCCAGTTTTCTTATCAAGCAAAGCTTTTACTCCGCTCTGAAGCTGATCTGCGCCGGAGCTTAACTTTACCGCTCCGTCCTTAAGTCCCTCATTGCCCTCTGTAAGAGAACCCTGAATCTGCTGCTGTCCGCCTATAGACTGTTCAAGAGTTTCTATCATAGTCTTTATACTGATATATTCCTCCGTTCCCTCTTCAGTCTGGGCAAGCATTTGCTTTAGACCTGAAAGAACCTGCTGGTCTGCATAAATAGTCTGTCCAAGTCCTCCCGCAGCATCGTCCATACCTGCTGACAATTCGGCAGCGCCCTGCTTTAACTCTCCGGAGCCGTCCAAAAGATTTGAAACTCCGTCCTCTGCTGACTGTACGCCTTTGAGCAGGGTATCAGCGCCCTTTTTAGCGTCGGTAATTCCGTCGGAAAGCAGTTTTGCCGAAGCATTTAGAGTCTTCGTACCTGTTACCAGCTGACCCGTTCCGTCCGATAAGGTTTTTGCACCCTCTGAAAGTACATTTCCGCCGCCGGACAGATCAGAAATTCCTGATTTAAGACTATCCGCTCCGTTCACAAGTTCCTTTGAACCATTTTGAACCTTTGAAATTCCGTTTACAAGCTCTGACGAACCGTTCTTTGCATCTGAAATTCCTCCGCTGAGCTTTCCGACAGAATTATACAACGTTTTTGCGCCGTCTGAAAGCTGCTTGGAGCCGTTGTATAAATCGCCTGCTCCGCTTTTTAGCTTTGACGAACCGTCGTAAAGCTTCTTTATACCGTCTGATAGATCGCCCGCTCCGTCGGACAGATCTGAAATACCCTTGTAAAGCTTTGCAGTTCCGTCGCACAGATCATCGGCGGCTTTACTTAACTCGTCTATTTTATCACTAAGCTCGTCAAAAGTCTCAGTATCGTCAAAATTGATCTGTGAAAACAGCTCGCCGGTCGCAACGGTAACTGAAGCAGTTGTTTCAAAGTCCTTTACGTCTGCGGTTATTTCCACTGTTTCCGGTATTTGAATATCTGCGTCCTTCAAGTCCTCCAAATTGTCCAGTCCAAGGCTTTCCGACAGTCCCGGAACCGCCATCCCAAGCACTATAAGCCTGTTTCCGTCTGATATTACCTTTCCGTTCGTTACCTCTACATTGCTGAATTTATCGCCGTCAAGTATCGTTCCGCTTGCCATAAGAAAAGGAACATATACCTCGATATCCTTTCCGTTTATTTTCTTTGTTGTTTTCTGATTATTGGTATAGGTATAGCGTATGGTCACCTTACCGCTTTTTCCCAGCATATTTTCGGGAGCTGTTTCCGCTCCGTCCAGTAAATAGGTTATTTTCACATCAACCGGAAGCTGCTTATCAGAGTTTCCCCTGTAGTATATGTCATTTCCGTCTGCCTGCCAGCTCAGCTTTCCTCCGTTATCGGTAAATGTTTCATCACCCTTTACGTTCTTTATATCGGTAAGATCCGAAATGTCCTCAAGAGTATCCGAACCCTTGGTATTTTTAAGCCAGTCGCTTACTATAACGTCCTTTATATTTGAACCGCTGTCGTAAAGCACATAGACTGTTTCTTCCTTTTCTGCCTGCGCTTCATTATCAGACTGCTCTTTTTTGCTGTTATCATCAGAGCCGCTGTTTTCTTTTTCAGCCTGTGAAGAAGCGGTCTGATTTTTATCTGATGACTTATCGTCCTGTGCAACAGCGTATAGTCCTGTAGCTCCGGCTGATATCAAAACCGCCAGCACTCCTGCTATAATTCGGGTATACTTTCTCATAACAATCTGCCTCCTATTTATTTTCCACCGGTAATTTTGTCTGCGAATAATCTTTTTCAGGTATTTTAAACAGCTTTGGTCTTATTCCCATTGTCGTAACGCATATCAGCTTATCAAAAATCATAAGCAGCGACGGAAGAACTGTGATAACCGTTATCATAGATATTATCGCTCCTCTTGACATAAGCGTACACAGTGAGGAGATCATATCTATACTTGAATAAGCTCCTACGCCAAAGGTAGCCGCAAAAAATCCCATTGCTGAAACTATGATTGATTTTACGGAAGTCGAAAGTGCTATCGTTACCGCTTCCTTTTTATCCTTGCCGCCGTAACGTTCTTTCTTGTAGCGGGTAGTCATCAGTATTGCATAATCTACTGTTGCTCCCAGCTGAATAGTTCCTATAACTATTGACGCAATAAACGGAAGTTCAGTTCCGGTAAAGCAGGGAATGCCCATATTTACAAATATTGCAAATTCAATGACGCACACAAGTATTATCGGAAGAGAAACCGATTTAAGTACACAGGCTATAATAAGGAATATTACTCCTATCGATACTATGCTTACTACCTTGAAGTCATGGTCTGTGACCTCTATTAGATCCTTGGTAGCGGGCGCTTCTCCTATTATCATTGAGCCGCTGTCATAATTCTTAGCAATATCGTTAAGCTTTGCGATCTGATCGTTTACCTCGTCGGAAGCTACCGCATATTCAGAGCCTATAAGTATTAGCTGCCAGTCTCCGCTCTTCATAATGCTCTCAACTGATTCCGGAATGACCTCCTCCGGAATCGCCGGCCCTACAAGCTCATTAAAGCCCAGAACAAATTTCACTCCGTCTACATCGTTCATTTCGTCCAGCATTCTGTTGACCTGCTTTGCGTCCATTTCAGAATCCGCCAGCAGCATATGCGTCGAATTCATGTGATACTCTTCCGCCAGCTTGGTATTAGCTACAATACTCGGAAGCTCCTTAGGAAGCGTTGAATCAAGATTGTAGTAAACATCATAATGAGTATAACCGTAAAGCGCAGGAAACAGAATAACTAAAAACAGCGTTATAAATACTCCCGAATGCTTTATTATAAATTTTGAAGCCTTGCTCATATCAGGAATAATATCCTTATGCGACGTTTTTTCTATCGCTTTATCAAAGCAGAGTATTAACGACGGAAGAATAGTAACACAGCTCAATACTCCGAAAACAACGCCCTTTGCCATTACGATTCCAAGGTCGAGCCCCATTGTAAAGCTCATAAAGCACATTGCAAGAAATCCTGCTACTGTAGTTACCGAGCTGCCGACAACGGAAACTATCGTGTTTGAGATCGCATGAGCCATAGCTCTTTCCTTATCTCCGGCGTAAACCTGCTGCTTTTCTTTATAGCTGTGATAAAGGAAGATAGAGTAGTCCATTGTTACACCCAGCTGCAGCACCGCCGCCAGAGCCTGAGTAATAAATGATATCTCACCTTTTATAAAATTTGTTCCGAGGTTATATATGATCGCCATTCCGATACTCAGCATAAAAAATACAGGAATAAGGAAGGAATCCATTGCTACCGCAAGAATAATACTTGTAAGTATAACTGCGATCACTACATACATTATACTTTCTTCATTTGAAAGATTTTTAATATCCTCAACAACCGAAGACATTCCGCTTACGAAGCACTGCTCCTTTGAAACGGCTCTTATATCCTCAATTGCCTGAAGCGTTCCGTCACCTGACGTCGTATCGTCGAAAAATACAACCATTAGAGTAGAATCGCCGGAATTAAAGAAGTCGTACAGCTTATCAGGAAGGACCTCTTTAGGAAGAGTTATATCTGCCAGCGAATCGTACCAGACTACGCTGTCAACATGGTTGATATCCTCAATTTTCTTTTTTGTCTGTTCAACCTGCTTATCGGTCATACCGTCGATCATGACCATTGAAAAACCGCCCTTGCCGAAATCCCCGAGCAGAATATCCTGTCCTGTCATAGTATCAATGTCCTTTGGCAGGTATGAAAGAATATCGTAGTTTACCCGGGTATTGACAAATCCGAATACCGACGGAACAAGCAGCAGAACGCTTACTATAATAATAATTATCCTGTGCCTGACGATCCATTTGCCGAATTTTATCATGCCGTCTTCATTCCTTTCAATATAATGACTGATAGTCATTTCTTTAGCACAAATACAGTATACTCTAAATCTGACCGTTAGTCAATATGTCCGATAAAGAAAAATGACTTATAGTCAGTTTTTTGTTTATATGAACAAAAATACTTAAGATATGAAAATGACTATTAGTCAATTTTACTTGTTGACACGAACGTTAAAAAGTAATATAATAAGGTTATAGAAATAGCTGCGTTATTACATACTTCAAAAGGAAGTGATAATTAATGGGAAAGCTCGACATCAACAAGAAGCATAAAGAAGACTCTCTTCTTAACACTGCCTTTAAGTTTTTTACGACAAAAGGATTCAGCAAAACGTCGATAACCGATATAGTTGATGACGCAGGAGTTGCAAAGGGTACTTTCTATCTTTATTTCAAAGATAAATACGATATAAGAAACAAGCTCGTTTCCCATAAGTCAAGCCAAATATTCCGAAACGCAGTTGAAGAGCTTATAGCACAAAGCAAGCCGCTGAGCTTTGAGGAAAAAATAATAAGTCTTATAGACAATATAATAAATCAGCTTAATGAAAACAAATCACTTCTTACCTTTATTTCCAAAAACTTAAGCTGGGGAATTTTTAAAACCGCACTTACAACTCCGACCGCAGGTGACGACATTAATTTCAAAGACGTATATTTTCAAATGCTTGAGGAATCGCCTGTTAAAATCAACGAACCTGAGATCATGCTGTTTATGATCGTAGAGTTGGTTTCCTCCACCTGCTATTTGGCAATCCTGTACCAGGAGCCATGCAGCCTTGACGTGCTGAAGCCTCATTTATATGAAAGCATTAGATCAATTATTCAGAACCATGAATGCAGTCAATAATAAACCCCTCCGCAGATTAATGTATCCGAGAAGGGGTTTTGTTATATAGTGAATAACAGTGTGAATTTTTTTATACGTTGTTGATTTTTTTACCGTACAATGCTATAATTCTTATATATTAATGAAACGGAATGAGAAAAATGAAAAGACTTATAATCAGAACTGCGGTTTTGATATGCATTGTTGGCGTTTTTGCAGCAATAACAGGCTGTACGGAAAAAAATCAAGACCCTCAGGAAAGCAACAAAAGCGTTCAGCAAATTCTTGAAAATCTCAGCGTCAGCAGAGAAAAGCTTGATTCGTCGCTTTATTTTAACGACAGCATATTTGAGGAAAACTGCGAAAAACTGTATTCTGTAAAATACTCGGAGCTTACTGACGGCGGTATACTATACTGCGAATCAGGTGAATATGCTGATGAGATCTCAATACTGAAGCTTACAAACAGCAGCTCCGCAAACGCTGAGAAAATTCTTGAGAACCGGAAACAAGCAAGAATAAAGGTATATGAGGGATACAGTCCCTCAGAAACCGAAAAAGCAAATAACGCAGCCATCTTTGAAGAAAACGGATATGCCGTACTTATTATTGCAGACGATACCGCTTCTTTAGAAAAGGCGGTCAGAAAAGAACTTGATTAATATAATCTAAAGCCGTGAGCAGCTGATATTTGCTGTACACGGCTTCTTGATCTTCTGAGGCAGCCGCCTATCATATCAATATTAAAACAAACCGCCTGATCAGCGAATCAAGCGGTTTGTAATTTTTATTTACTTTGCATTAAAAGCTTCAAGTCTTGAATTAAGGTCTTTTAGCTCTGAATCAACAGTAGCGGAATACTCCTCACGAACAGAACCCCATGTAGGCTGATTGCCTTCTTCGTCCTGAGTTGAAGCGGCTGCGTACAGATAATCTACAAGACACTGATTTCCGTCAAACTGCTTTCTGTCTCCCAAAGCGGAAGAAACTCCGAACGCATAATCGAAGATCATCATATAATCATCTGAAACAACGTCCATCTTAACATCGTACATTTCATCAGTCCAGTTAGGATTATTCTCCATAAACTTTGACTTTGCTGTTTCTGCGTACTGAGGATCAGTATTTGCAACGCGGCAGCACTCAAACCATGTTTTAACAGCGTCGTTCTTAGTTGAACCCTTAACCCACATAAATGCGGTCATATCCGAAGTAGTAATTTTCTGAGGATTAGAATCATATGCGGGAATAGGAACGATCTCCCAATTCTCTCCCTCCTTAGGGCCGGAGGTTCCGGAATACGCCCAGTCGCCCATTGCGAAGAACAGACAATTCTGATTGAAGCAGTCTCTAGCCGAGCCTACCCATCCGTTAAGTATAAGTCCTTCCTTCATCAAATCATAAAGGAAATCCTGACCCTTTTCTATATCCGGATCCTTCAGATTGCTTTCAAATATTCCTTTATCGGCATTATAATTTATAAGATTCTTTCCGGTCTGCTGAACAAGGTGTGTTCTGAAAAATCCGTTTACGCCGTAACGGTCGGTATCCGCCGGAGCATTGCTCACATATTCGGACATAATATCTTTCCATGCGGACCAAGTCCATTCACCGTTTTTATACAGATCATAAGGAACCTCAAGACCCTCCGCATCAATTAGATCTCGGTCGTAGCAGAGCATTGAAGAAGCAAGGTATCCGAGGGGCGCTACATAATGCTTTCCTCCCAGCATAAACTGATCGGCAGTTTCCTTTGCAGGACTCCACAGATCGGAATTAAAATCAACAATATCGTCTATAGGCTGATACATTTCGCGTACTACTTGTGAAGGAAAAGCAAGCCATTCATACTTGAAAATATCAGGAACGTCCTTATTGGCGGTTATAGCTGCGGCAAGATTATCAAACCTGTCCTCGTTGCTGGTCTGCTGGAAGGTTATCTTTCCGCCCTTCTGTTCAAAAAGATTAAGCTCAGTGCTTTTTTCAGGGTTCTTCTTAGTAGGGTTAAGATCGCCCTCACCCAGATAAATTATCGTTCCTTCGCTTCCCTCCGGAATAGCGCTGATCTTATCACTAGCCTGAACCTCTACCTTGTTAGTCGCCTCAAAGCTGTCATCGCTTCCCTTAGAATCGCCGTCTTTTCCGCAGGCAGTCATTCCGAATACCATTCCCAGAGCCAGTGTCCCGGCAAGTATTCTTTTATAGCTGTTCATATAAAAAGCCTCCTAAAATTTCTGTAATATTTTCGTTAACTTCAAAAACTTTCTTACTTAATTATATTATACAGGCATTTGTAAACGTTGTCAACCAACGAAAATGCACAATGTATTGTTTTGTATTTTGTAAGTTTTGCACAAAGAAATCCCGAAACCACGTATCTACGCAATTTCGGGATCATAACTTAGTTTAATATTTTCAAACCTGACATCAGATTACAATGATTCAGCTCTGAAATTATCCTTCAAATTCCTTGATCGCTTTGTTTATCTTATCCAGCTCGCTGTTAACAGTAGCCGAATACGCCTCTCTAAGCTCAGACCATGTGTACTGATGACCGTTATCGTCCTGCTTATTTGTAAATTCATAAAGCTTTCTGGTAACGCAGTTTCCGTCCTCGCTGGCGTTATCCTGAGAGAGAGCAGGAGAAATTCCGTAGCCGTAATCAAATACCTGCTTATACTCGCTGGAGGAAGCCTTCTGCATTACGTCATACATTTCCTCAGTCCAGTTCGGATTTGCATTAAGGAATTTTTCCTTTCCGTTTTCCTTGTACTCGTCGCTGGTCTGTGCGATACGGCAGCATTCGTACCAGGTCTTTACAGCCTCATCGGCAGTTGAACCCTTTACCCACATATATGCAAGCATATCCGAGGTCATATATTTTTCCTCTGTATTCGGGTCGCTGGGAACCGGAACGATCCTCCATTCGTCACCCTCCTGCGGGCCGTTTCTTCCAGTCATTGCCCACGGTCCCATACAGAAAAACAGTATATCTCCGTCCTTCAGCACCTGCTTAGCAGTTCCGCCCCACTCGGTATAAACAAGATTGTTCTTTCCGAGGTCGTAAAGCAGGTTTTCTGCGCGCTCAATATCAGGATCGTTAAGATTGCTCTTAAATGTATTTCCGTCGTAGGTTACCATCGTCTTGCCGGTCTGCTGAATGACCTGCGTCTGGAACCAGCCGTTTATTCCGTATCTCTGAACTCCTGCAGGAGAATTTTCAACAAACTCAGTCATAATATCATGCCACGAATCCCAGTTCCATTCCCCGTTCATATAAAGATCGTAAGGATCTTCAAGTCCTTCGCTCTCAACAAGAGCGTGATCGTACATGAACAATGTTCCTACGGAAAAGCTTATAGGAGCTACATAATGCTTTCCTTTGAGCACGAACTGGTCTGCTGTATCAGCAACGTCAGCCCAGAGAGGATCGCTGAAATCAACTATCGAATCTACAGGCTGGTACATATCCTTAAGAACCTGAGAGGGAAAAGCCAGCCATTCATACTTGAATATATCCGGCACATCCTTCTGCGACATTATCGCACTTGCAAGCTTATCGAATTTTTCACCGTCGCTTACCTGTGAAAACTTCACTGTTCCGCCCTTATTATTAAACAAGGTCATTTCAACGGTTTTATCCGCTCCCTCGGCAGGATTAAGATCGTATGTACCCATCCACAGTATTTCCTTCTGCGCTTCGTCCGGAATATTCTCTATAAGATCTGTATCGTTAACGTCAACCTTAGGTACTGTCGTAACAGCAGAGCTGGAATTACCTGAATTTCCGCAGCCGGCAGCAGCGGAGGCTGACAAAACGGCGGCAGTAACTGCCAGCGCTCTTTTGAGCTTTGTCAAGCTAATCACTTTCCTTTCATTATAACACTCACATTATATACAAATCATTATATTCATTTCTGTAAACGTTGTCAATGTGCAAATTAAACAGAAGATATTTACGAATTTTGTTTATAATCATAGTTAAACGTTTAAGCAGCTGAAAAATTTCTGAATTTATACCAGACAGGCTGAATATAATTACATAGCAAAACGCCTTTTCATAGTGCGAACTTAAAAAGCGTAAATTTTTCTTCTGATAATGTTGATTTTCTGTTAAAGCTGTGCTATAATTAAAGTTAGCAAAGGTTAACTCAGCCTTCGCCGTATTAAGCGAACGCCACGAAAGGAAATGTTTTAATGAAAGAAGCCACCCTTAACGATCTCAACGCCGGTGAATATGCGACAGTAACAAGAATGAACTGTCTGGGCGCAATGAAGCGCAGGCTCATAGATATGGGCATCACTCCCGGAGTAAGAGTAAAGCTGTATAAGGTCGCACCGCTGGGAGATCCTCTGGAAATAAAGCTGAGAGGTTATATGCTTTCGATAAGACGCTCCGAGGCTAAAAATATAACGGTAAGTAAGGAGCCTGACGCATGAATTCTGTTGCTCTTGCGGGAAATCCCAACTGCGGAAAAACTACTTTATTCAACGCCCTTACCGGTTCAAACCAGTATGTAGGAAACTGGGCTGGAGTTACGGTAGAAAAAAAGACCGGCAAAACAAAGGACGGAAAATTTGAGATCGTCGATCTTCCTGGGATATATTCGCTTTCACCGTATTCTATGGAGGAAATAGTCAGCCGAGATTTCATTATAAAAGAAAAGCCTCAGGCAATAATTAACATAATCGACGGTACAAATATTGAAAGAAACCTCTACCTTACCGTACAGCTGGTCGAGCTTGGAATACCAATGGTCCTGGTAATAAATATGATGGACGACGTGAAAGCTCAGGGAGGTTCTATAGATACCTGCTACCTATCAAAGCTTCTGGGTATGCCGATAGTACCTGTATCTGCCAGAAGAGGCGATAATATAGATGAAGTCATGAGACAGATCTCATACGTTATTGAAAATAATATCATACCTCCCGAAATTAACTTTGACAATAAGACCCAAAATGCGCTTAACCAGATATTTTCCGAAATTTATGATGAAAACAAAGTTCTTCCCTATTCATTTTATGCTTCAAAGATCCTTGAGGGCGACGAAAGCGCAGTAGGAGAGCTTGAACTGAGCGCTGAAAAAGCGGCTGCACTTGAACGTATTGCGCAAAAGTATGAAAGTTCGGGAAGATACGGCGACCGCGAAACAATGCTTGCCGACGCACGCTACAGCTTTATAGAAAACGTTACTGCAAAATGTGTAGTAAAGGGCAAGAGTGAGGAAAAGCTTACGGTATCTGATAAAATAGATATTGCAGTTACAAACAGATTTCTTGCGCTGCCTATCTTTATTCTTATAATGGGTTCTATATTCGGACTTACCTTCGGACCGGTCGGAAGCTTTTTATCCGATATTATTGAAAAGCTGTTCAATAATATTCTTTCTCCTGCGGTACTGAGCTTTATGGAAAAGGCCGGCGCTCCTCAATGGACGGTTTCTCTGATAACGGACGGGGTTATAAGCGGAGTCGGAGGCATTCTGACCTTTCTTCCGCAGATATGTATATTATTTCTGTGTCTTTCAATACTGGAGGACAGCGGTTATATGGCAAGAGCCGCATTTATAACCGACAGATTTCTGCGTAAGCTGGGACTTTCGGGAAAAAGCTTTATACCAATGCTTATGGGCTTCGGCTGTACGACCCCGGCAGTAATGGCGACAAGGACCCAGGAAAATATCAATGAACGCCGTGCCACGATACTGCTTATACCCTTTATGTCCTGTGGCGCAAAGCTTCCGGTATATGCACTGTTCGCAGGAGTTTTCTTTGCCGCTCATCAGGGACTGGTCGTATTTTCAATGTACATAACTGGTTTTGCCCTTGCTATACTTATAGGACTGATCCTTAAAAAAACCGTCTTTAAAACTAATCAGGCGCCTTTTGTTATGGAGCTGCCTGCATATCGTCTTCCTATGCTTTCTTCAGTTCTCAAAAACACATGGGATAAATGCAGAGGCTTTATTATAAAGGCCGGAACGGTTATTTTTGCAATGTCTATAGTTATTTGGGCGCTTCAGTCGTTTACTCCGTCGTTTGAATATACTCAGGACAGCGGGATAAGTATTTTCGGTCATATCGGAGCTTTTCTTGCTCCCGTATTTGCTCCTCTAGGGTTCGGGAACTGGAAAGCGGGAGTTTCGCTGCTTTCAGGTCTGGTAGCCAAGGAGGCCGTTGTAAGCACCATGCTGGTGCTTTACTCCGCTCCCAATGAAGCTGCTCTTTCAGGCGCTATTTCAACAGTCTTTACTCCCCTTTCGGCTTTCAGCTTTATGATCTTCTGCCTGCTGTATATGCCATGTATTTCAGCCTTTGTTACAATAAAAAAAGAAACCGGCAGTTTAAAATGGGCTTTGGCAAGCGCTGCTCTGCAATGCACCGTCGCTTACGCAGCAGCTCTGGCAGTTTACCAGATCGGCTCACTTTTTATTGGGTGAAATTTATGAAGTACATTATAATTGCTTTCTGTATTATGCTCATTATACTTGCGGTTCTGATACTTATTCGCTTTCTCAAGGACAGCTTCAGCGGAAAATGCTGCGGTAACTGCTGCAGATGCATGAACCGCAGGTGCGGACATGAAAATAAAAGGATTAAAAAATAAGCTTTCAATTTTCTTCCGTTTGACATAAAAAGAGCCATATGCTATAATTATCAAAACGGGGGTGTTTACTGTGAAAATAGACTTTCATTCGCATATCCTGCCGCAGATCGACGACGGTTCGGGAAGCACGGAAGAAACTGTTAAAATACTTGATCGAATGGCTGAAGATAACGTAGATATTGTCGCCGCCACTCCTCATTTCTACTGCGGTCAAACCTCGATCGATATTTTTCTCGAAAACAGGAATAATGCGCTTCAACGTATCAAGCCTTATTTAAAGCCTGAACACCCAAGAATAATTACCGGAGCCGAGGTGCTTTATAATCATGCACTTGCCGGAAGCGAAGAAATTTACAAACTGTGTCTCGAGGGAACTGATTTTATACTTCTTGAAATGCCGTATTCGCGTATTACCGATGATATGATCAGCGATATTGAACGCATTACCGGAACTACGGACGTCAAGGTCATGATCGCCCATATAGAACGGTATCTTTCGTTTACGAGCTATAAGGAACTTTCAAGGCTTATGAGTCTTGACGTTTTAGGACAGATAAATGCAGATTCGCTTATGACTTTTCGTTCCAGGAAGAACTGTCTTAAACTGATCAGCGACGGCTATGTTCATGTACTGGGAACAGATTTTCATCGTACGGAAAGATGTCATGCCCTGCTAGGCGACGCTGAAAAAGTTATTCAAAAAAAGGCCGGCGCTGCGGTCATGCACCGTATTGAAGAAAACGGCAAAAAGCTGCTTGAAAATCTCAGCACAGAAGAAATCCTGCTGTGACATTCACAATAAATTTACAACTCAGTTCTTATACATATTGACATAACGGGTCGATTGCTGTATAATAATATTGTTATAATTTAATACCTTATCAAGAGTGGCGGAGGAACAGGTCCTGTGAAGCCCGGCAACCTAGTTATTAAGCTAAGGTGCTAATTCCTGCGGTGTATTCCGGGAGATGAGGAATTTTTCAGTAAATTCAGGCGTTTCGGAATGAAGCGTCTTTTTTAATGCTCTTATTTACTTGATAGGTTTTTAACATACAGTCTAAAATGAAAGAGGTAATAAAAATGTCAAGACGTTTATTTACATCCGAATCGGTAACGGAAGGACATCCTGATAAGATATGCGATCAGATCTCCGACGCCGTACTGGACGCTATGCTGGCACAGGATCCTATGTCCAGAGTAGCCTGCGAAACAGTAACGACAACAGGCTTTGTTATGTGCATGGGAGAAATAACAACTAAGGCGGTCGTGGATATTCCTCAGATCGTCAGAGATACGGTCATCGGTATAGGCTATGACCGTGCTAAATACGGTTTCGACGGCTATACCTGCTCGGTGCTGACATCTATAGACAAGCAGTCTCCTGATATTGCTATGGGAGTTGACAATGCTCTAGAAGGGCGGGATGAAAACGCTTTCGATATAGGTGCGGGAGATCAGGGTATAATGTTCGGATACGCCTGCGACGAAACACCCGAGCTTATGCCTATGCCTATTTCTCTTGCTCATAAGCTTGCCCTTAAGCTTACCGAGGTAAGAAAAAACGGAACCCTCAGCTATCTCCGTCCAGACGGCAAAACTCAGGTCACTGTCGAATACGACGGCTCAAAGCCCGTCAGAGTTGACGCTGTTGTCGTATCCTCTCAGCACGATGAAGCCGTATCGCTGGAGCAGATAAGAAAAGACATAATCGAATATGTAATTAAGGCAGTTATTCCTGCAGAGCTGCTTGACGAAAATACTACCTATTTTGTAAATCCTACAGGACGCTTTGTAGTCGGAGGCCCTCAGGGCGACAGCGGTCTTACCGGAAGAAAAATCATTGTCGATACCTACGGCGGCTACGCCCGTCACGGAGGCGGAGCTTTTTCAGGAAAGGATCCGACTAAGGTAGACCGCTCCGCAACATATGCGGCGAGATATGCTGCAAAAAACATTGTAGCGGCAGGTCTTGCAAAGCAATGCGAGGTTGAACTTGCCTACGCTATAGGCGTTGCCCGTCCCGTTTCCGTAATGGTAGATACCTACGGTACAGGAAAATATCCTGACGAAAAGCTTGCAGAGGCAGTAAACAAGGTATTTGATCTCCGTCCTGCGGCGATCATAGAAGATTTGGATCTAAGAAAGCCTCAGTATAAGGCGCTTGCAGCGTACGGTCACATCGGACGTGAGGATCTCGGAGCTGCATGGGAGAAAACAGACAGAGTTCAGGCTCTTCTAGATGCATTGAAATAACACAAAAAAACCGCTTCCGAATTTTGTTTCGGAAGCGGTTTTAATATAATTATAAGTTATTTATTCTTATTATAAATAATACGCAGTCCTTTTAAAAGCAGCTGATCGTCGATAATTATCTCTCGTTTGCAGAACGGAATGATAGTTTTTGCTATTCCGCCCGTAGATATAACCGTACATTTTTCTCCGAGTTCTTCTTCTATACGCTCGATAACTCCGTCGATACTTGAAGCGGTACTGTTAATTATTCCGCTCTTCATACAGTCTATCGTATTAGTGCCTATAACCCTTTTCGGAGGAACAAGACTGATGTTCGGAAGCTGAGATGTTCTGGAAGTCAGCGAGTCGAGGGATGTTCTCAGTCCGGGGATTATAAGTCCGCCCATAAAGTTCTTATTTTTATCTATAACGGATATAGTAGTAGCCGTACCCATATCTATCATAATGCATGGAACCGGATAAAGATTAATTGCACCCACCGCGTCAGCTACCCTGTCGCTTCCAAGCTGAGCGGGATTATCCAGCATTATCTTAAGTCCTGTTTTTATTCCCGGTCCTACTACCATTACCTGCTTGCAGGTAAGACGTTCCATAGCTTCTTTTACTGTAAGCGTTACCGGCGGAACAACAGAGGAAATAATACCGCCCTGAAAATCCATATGGCTTATACCGTTAAGCTCCAGTATGTTTTTGAGCATTATCGTATACTCTAAGGCAGTAGCTTCACGATTTGTTGATAAGCGTTCAATAAAAAGGATCTTATCGTTTTCAAAACAGCCCATCACTATATTTGAATTTCCTATATCAACTGCAAGAACCATTTTTAATATCCTCCGAAAATCAATCCGCTTGTGAAGCTGAAACAGGTTTTACCGCAGCGGGAATAAGCCTGGCTTTATAAAGAGCCGAACCTACAGCTCCGGTCACAATCGTAGAAGCAGCTATTTCAAAAACCGCATTTATACCAGCAAAAGTACAGATAAATACGATTATATTCTCTCCGGCAATCAGGCCCCTAACATAATCCGTATTTCCATAAAGCACAACCAGAGCAGTCATAAAGAACAGCGTATTTAATAAAGCTGAGCAGAAGCCTGTGACTGCACAGGATATATAGGTATTCGATGATTTTCTTACTTTTCTAAATATAAATCCGAGCAGAAAACCGTCAAGTACACGCGGAACAAAGCGCTGAATAAAAGCTAATACAGGATTTATATCGAATAAAATTACTCCCATAGCACTTGTTCCGCCAACTCCGATGCACTGCAAAAAGCTGGTAAGACCGAATACCGCGCCCGCAACAGCTCCTCCGGCAGGTCCCAGCACGATCGCCGCCAGCGCTACCGGAATTACATTAAAAGTAATAGCCAAAATGCCGACGTTTAAATATCCCAGCGGCGTATATGCCATAATGAGCAGGATAGCTGTCAGCAATCCAAGAATAACCAGCTGTTTTGTTTTTAATGTTGATTTCATAATAATGAAAACCTCCTTGTTATTATTCCTCATTCCGAGGATACAATACACGGCAGCTGCATATGGGATATACAGATGTAAGCGCGTCAGATTTTCTTTGCAGGAAATATCTGCGGACAGGGTATGTACTTGAAATCCGCTCCGTCTGAAGTCCGGCAGCCGCTGTTTATATTATAGCATACTTTTTTCAGAAAATCTATATCTTTTTCCGTTTTTTTGTGATATAATATTAAAAATACTTTTTTAAATCACGGGAGATGTGCAATATGCTTAAAGGAAAAACAGTCGTTCTTGGAGTTACGGGAAGTATTGCGGCATATAAGACCGCAAACCTCGCCAGAATGCTGACAAAGCTTCACTGCGATGTTCAGGTTATTATGACTCAGAATGCAGCTCAGTTTATAAATCCTATTACTTTTGAAACCATAACTCAGAATAAGTGCCTTATGGACACCTTTGACAGGAACTTTCAATACAGCGTGGAACACGTTGCACTTGCCAAAAAAGCAGATATAGTAATGATCGCTCCCGCTTCAGCAAACGTAATAGGTAAGATCGCCAACGGGATCGCTGATGATATGCTGACTACAACCGTTATGGCTTGCCCATGCAAAAAAATTATTGCCCCGGCAATGAACCATAATATGCTTCATAATTCAATAGTTCAGGAAAATATAGAAAAGCTCAAACGCCACGGCTATGAAATTATAGAGCCGGTAAACGGTATGCTTGCAAACCGAGATATAGGGGACGGAAAGCTTCCCGCAGAGGACACCCTGCTTAAATATATTATAAAAGAGATCGCTTTTGAAAAGGATCTGGCCGGAAAAAAAGTGCTCGTTACCGCAGGAGCTACCAGAGAAAGCATTGACCCGGTACGCTTCATTACCAACCATTCAAGCGGAAAAATGGGCTGCGCCGCCGCCGAAGCCGCAATGCTGAGAGGTGCTGAGGTTACTCTTGTCTGCGCTCATATGGACGTAGAACCGCCTATGTTTGTAAAAACTGTTCCTGTAATTTCAGCCGAAGATATGTACAATGCAGTTGTTTCTCTTTCCGACAGCCAGGATATAATAATCAAAGCCGCAGCGGTTTCTGATTATACTCCTGCAATAACCTATAAAAGCAAGGTAAAGAAATCAGACGGCGATATGAAGATCATGCTTAAACGAACAAAGGATATTCTTAAATACCTGGGTGTACACAAGCACATAGGACAGGTCATCTGCGGCTTTTCAATGGAAACGGAAAATGTGACAGAAAATTCCCGCAGAAAGCTGGAATCCAAGAACTGCGATATGATCTGCGCCAATTCACTAAAAAAAGAGGGGGCAGGCTTCGGAGCCGATACGAATATTATCACGGTAATTACAAAGAACGGCTGTGAAGAGCTTGGGATTATGTCTAAGGAAAGTGCGGCGCATATAATTCTTGACAGGATTAAAGCTATTCTTGACAGATAACACAATGAAAGAATAGGAGGATCATATTATGAAGATAAAGGATGTTTGGTACTTTAACTGCAAACAGGGCAAGGAAGAATTTTTACAGCCTGATTTTTTCAGTACAAGCTCACATATAGGAATATACTGTGAATTTACTGAGCTGACCTTCCCGCTGACAATATCCGTCTGCGGCTACTGCGGAACGAGTCTTGTATTTGAGAAAAACACTGAAATAACAAACGACGGCTTCTCCGACGGGATATATGTAAAAGCCGCAGAAAAAAACGCTTTGATCAAAATAGCTGAAAACAAGGACTGCTACCCTGACTTTATTCACGTTTCATGCACCAGCGGCTCTCAGCATTCCGAGCTTGACAAAAAATGCGGTTACTCCACAATATCCGGAAATGTATCGAATTTCGATGGGAAGCCTTTTCCGTCGGCAGTAATGCTGTACCGTTACGGCTTTGAGGATGGTCCTTATATTATAGGCACATGGACCGATAAATATGGAAGCTATTCACTTAAGATACCCAACGGACTTTACAACGCAGTTTACTCCGATGACAGCAGCTACGGCAGCGGCTCCCTTGAATGCTGGGGCTGGCATTTTATTGCCGACCGTGACGAAACTGTCAATTTAAAAATAGGCAGCGGGGAAGTTTATTCGCTTAACGTATTTACAGATAACGGCGGAATAAACAATTTATTTCTTTCCTTCCGTCCTATGCTATATTACAAAAAAGACGAGTATGACGTAATTTTCGGAAAAAACAAATTCAATGTAACCGATATAGCGCCTGAGCTTGAAACCGACGATATTACGGTAACTATAAACGGTAAAAGCAGCAGAGTCATATCATTGCAGAAAATTTATGAAACGGCGGACGACGGCTTTTCAATGCCTATGTATATAGTTCAGGTCCCGAAGCCTCTTGACTGCGATCTTACAGACAAGCAAACTGTAATTCTTGAATATGATACAAAGGACAGACTTGAGAAGCGTGCCGCAAGCCGCGGATTTGTACAGTTTTACTACAAAGACGGTTTGGCTTCCGCAGTAAGATAGGTAATAAGAATACTATGAATAATCATAAATATATAAAGATAATTGCAGTTATTATCTGCATTATACTGACCGAAAACTCCTTATGGAGGATCTCTAAAAGCTCTGAAAGTCCAATACTGATCATACTGTGTATGAACGCTGTCTTTGCCGCATTAATATACTTGGTCGTACATATTATACGAAAGTCACCTGAAACCGTAAGAATAATAAAAGCAATAGATGAAAAAGAGCCGTATGCAATTATAGGACCTTTTATCGTGGTTATAATAGGCAACAATATGTTAATACCATTCGGCAGCGTATCAAAATCATTTTTAATTTCTCTTCTAATTGTGAATTTATTGTTTTTTATAGTAATAGCCGATTCCATTTACCTGAAAATAAAGAATTATAAAAAACGGGAATTGGACAACTGTATTACCGATCTTAATAAAATATTTGATAAAAGCGTCAGACCGCACAGACGTAAACAGTCCGAAAAAGAAGCTGAAGCTTGTGAAAGCGAAATTACAGAAACAGCTGACCATATACCTAATTACAGCTCTCTCAGCCGATCGGACAAGCAAATAAGCTCGGAAGATAATGAAGAATACAATCCAAAGCTTAAAGCTTTGCTTTTTCCTCCGTATTTCAGCTATGAAAAAACCTCGTCAGCAGATACTGAAAAGATCATATCTTTTACGGGAAACGGCAAAGGTGTTCCTGAGTACTGGTGCGCCGACAGAATAAACAAATTTTATTTCGCCTGTACAGACTGTAATGAAGGCACAGAAAATAACGGAAAGTTCAATTATCTCCTGATCCTAGAAGATAAGAGTTTTGCTTTTTCATTTGATAAAAGGATACCTGAGAATATACTTCCCGACTGTATTGATAACTCCTCCCAGCGTGAGCTTGGCTATAATAAAGACAGCATTTCAACTATTCTGAACTGCGCCTTTGAGGTATACAAAAATAATACGATCCAAAATTAACAGCGTCTGAAAGGATATAAAGACTATGAAAAGAATAGAACTTTGTGAAAACGGAATACATTTCGTCCTTGAGATAAACGATGAAAACGAAGCAAAGCTGCTGCATTTTTCCGCACTGCCGTTTAATGAAAAAAATATAACCTCCCGTACCGGTACGCTCGGCTTCCGTCTTGCTGAAATAAACGTTTCCGGTCTGGACAGGCCGTATGAAAGACACGGCAACAAGTACATAGTAACTGCTCCCGGCTACAGAATGAAATTCAGGGATTTTACCGATACTGCAAACCAGCTTGGAAGAAAGCTTGAGATCACGACATTCGATGAAGAAACAGGAATAGAAGCTATATCTCATTTTCAGTTCTGTAATGGTATCTCAGTTGTCCGTACATGGACCTCGGTCATCAATAACGGTACAGAAAACCGTACTCTTGAATATGTATCCTCATTCAATATAAACGGCATAGAAAAAGAAGGCTTACTTGAACAGGACAAGAAAATGGAGCTTTCCGTATGCCACAACTCATGGCAGAGAGAGCTTCAATGGTCAAAATATACCCTTCCTCAGCTCGGACTGGAGCAATGCCAGCCCAAGGATTACCAGCATTCCTCAAAGGTCATCGGCTTTACAAATGTCGGAAACTGGTCAGCTAAGGAATATGTGCCTATGGGATTTCTGGAAAATACGGAAACAGGCTCGGCAATATTCTGGCAGATAGAGCATAACGGCTCATGGCACTGGGAGATCTCCGATCAGGAGGGTCATCTGTATCTTCAGCTTTCAGGCCCGTCGGAAATAGAATCTCACTGGTGCAGGGTACTGAAGCCGGGAGAACGTTTTGAATCCGTTCCCTGCGCCGTAGGAGTATGCGCTTCCTCCGCTGAGAACGGCTACAGCTGCTTTGACGGCGCAATGGGTGAGCTTACAAAATACCGCCGTAAAATACGCCGCCGCAATGCCGACAACGAAAGGCTTGCCGTAATTTTCAACGACTATATGAATTGTCTGTGGGGCGATCCTACGACGGAAAAGGAGCTTCCGCTGATCGACGCTGCTGCAGAAGCCGGCTGTGAATATTACTGCATAGACGCAGGCTGGTATGCCGACGGCTTCTGGTGGGACTGGGTAGGCGAATGGAAAGAAAGCCGCAGACGCTTTCCCAACGGACTTAAAGAGGTAACTGATCATATCCGCTCAAAAGGTATGATACCAGGAGTATGGCTTGAGCTAGAAGTAATGGGAATTAAATGTCCTATGGCTCAGACCGTCTGCGACGATACATGGTTCTTTACACGCCACGGAGAAAAGGTTCACGACCGTTCACGCTATCAGCTTGATTTCAGAAATCCGAAAGTTATCGCTCATGCTGACGAAGTTATCGACAGGCTTGTTTCAGAATACGGTGTAGGCTATATAAAAATGGACTATAATATCGAGCCGGGTATCGGTACAGAGCAGAATGCCGACAGCGCAGGCGACGGACTTTTACAGCATGAAAGAGCATATCTCTCGTGGCTTGACGGAATATTTAAGAAGTATCCTAAGCTTATTATCGAAAACTGCTCATCCGGCGGACTGAGAATGGATTACGCAATGCTGTCGCGCTATTCTATCCAGTCCACCTCAGATCAGGACGATTACAGAAAATACTGCACTATCGCTGCTAATTCCCCGTCGGCTCTCTGTCCTGAACAGTCGGCTGTATGGAGCTATCCTATGACCTCGGGAGATAAGGAGGAGGTCATATTCAATATGATCAATGCAATGCTTCTCAGAGTTCACCAGAGCGGACATCTGGGGAATATAGAGCCTGAAAGAAAGGCTTTGGTGAAGGAAGCGCTTTCCGTTTACAGGAAGATACGATCCGATATAAAAAATTCCGTTCCGTTCTGGAGTCTGGGCACATCGAAATTTTCTGACGAATGGGTATCGCTGGGACTGAGAACCGAACATACCGCATACATTGCCGTATGGAGAAGAGAAAGCGCCGACAGCGCCTGTGTGCTTCCTGTATCATTCCTGAACGGCAGAAACGCTGAGATCAGCTGTATTTATCCGTCCTGCAACGAGGAAAAATTCTTTTACAGCAAGGAAAAGTCAGCAGTTACCGTTCAGCTCAGAAAACCTTATACCGCCAGATTATTCAAGCTCGTCTTTTAATTTTGTTGTCGATATAAAAAATCTTACGGTAAGGTAAAGTATACAAAGAGAAATAAACAAACCATCGCCGGTTCTTGTATAGACGCTTTCCGCTTTCAGCATCTTGATACTGTCTGCAATTACCGCCCGCTGCGAGCTTTTTATTGACGAGGATTCTTCGCCCCAAGGAGTTATGACCGCAGAGATACCGCAGTTCCCCGAACGAAGCGTATAACGCTGATTTTCAACCGAACGGAGTATACTGTGGCGGTAATGAGCGTATCTGGCGAAGCTTTTGCCGAACCATGAATCATTAGTCGGGATCACAAAAAACTCGCCTCCCTGCTCTGCCTGCCGACGGAAAACAGACGAATAGATACTCTCGATACAAATACCGCAGCCTATTTCATAATCCTGAGTTTCTATAGGCTGAGTATACTCGTCATCGTCGCAGCAGGAAACGGTAGACAGTCCGAATAATCCGGCCAATGGGATCTTTTCTCCGAAGGGAACCAGTATCTGCTTATAATAGGGTCTTTCTCCTGCGCCGTCGGGAGTAAAGACATAAAGAGCATTATAGGTTTTTCCGCTGTTCTCACAGAATGCCCCCGAACATATTATAACGTTTTTTTCCTTTGCAAGCGAAAGAAGTCCTTTGAAATTTTCGCTCTCTTCATCAAAAGTCTTAGGAACGGCAGTTTCCGGCAGGAGAATAAAGTCTGTATTGTCAGCCCAGTTTTCTGACAGTACGGATATATAATGCTGTGCGGCTTCCTTTCCGTTCAGCTTGGATTTATCCTTACCTTCAACATCGTCCTGAGCGATAAGCACATTAAGGTTTTCTCCGCTTTCCGCAATAAGGTTCTTAACGTATAAAATATGATTCGCCCCGTAGAAAACGGTTAAAGAAACAACGGCGGCAGAGCATATTATACAGCCGAGTTTATGTCTAATGCTTCTGCGGCTAAATCCGTATGCGATAAAGCCGTTTGTTATGAGAATAATAAGAGAAGTAAATTTACCGCCCAGCAAGCTTGATGACTGTATAAATTCCTGCCACGAAACAGTAGAAAGCGAAACTGTAGACCAAGGAAACGAAAGCACAAAAACATTTTCGCAAAGCCATTCCCCTACCGTATATAAAATAGAAAAGCTGAATATATCCCATATTCCGCCGCATTTAATTTTCTGAAAAAATATTATCGGTACAGAAATAAGCAGGGTCAGCCACAGCGAAAGCGAAAGCAGAGCAATTACCGACAGAAGCATTCCTATCACCGCCGGCAGAGGTATCAGCCTATAAACCGTAATAAGGAACGAGCAGGAGGTAAGCTGCATAAAAAATACAAAAATATGCCAGCTTTTAAGCCATGAGAACCTGCCGTTAAATATTTCCTTATCATATATAACGCTGTAAAACATCGGAATATAAGCTATAAGCGACAATACAGGAATATCTGCGCAGGTCTGAATAATTCCCGCCGTAACTCCGCAGATTATTAGAATCAGCTTCAGTTTCAAAAATCTCACCTGCTTTTCAACTTTTATGTATATAAGCTTCAGCAGAATTTATCTTTCCCAAAATGCTTTGATTTATTATTTCCCGAAGAAAGGAGGTCTGTAAAATGATAATAAACGTACCGGATTTTGCTCAGCACGCAATAGAACTGCTTGAAAAAAACGGATATGAAGCCTACTGTGTAGGCGGCTGCGTAAGAGACAGCCTTATCGGAAAAGAACCATATGATTGGGATATATGCACAAATGCGCTTCCGTCAGATATGCAGGAGGTTTTCTCTGATTGCAGAACTATTGAAACAGGACTGAAACATGGCACGTTGACTGTTATAATAGACAGAAACGCCGTTGAAATAACGTCATACCGCAGCGACGGAAATTACGCCGACCACCGCCGACCTCAGAGCGTTGAATTTATAAGCGACCTAAAGGGCGACCTTGAAAGACGTGATTTTACTATAAACGCTATGTGCTACAATCCAAAGCAGGGACTGATAGATATTTTCGGAGGTGCAAACGACCTTGACAAAAAAATCATCAGGTGCGTCGGAGAGCCTCGGAAACGCTTTAAAGAGGACGCGCTGAGAATACTTCGGGCAATACGCTTTGCTTCGGTTTTAGGCTTTGAGCTTGAAAAGAATACGAAAGAGTCGGTTTTTGCTGAAAAAGAGCTTTTGCACTGTATATCTGCGGAAAGAATATTTTCCGAGCTGAAAAAGCTTGTATGCGGAAAAGACGCGGCGGAGATACTGCTTGAGTACGGCGAAGTAATTGGCGTATTTATTCCTGAGATACTGCAATGTATCGGCTTCAGGCAGAATAATCCTCATCACTGCTTCACAGTCTGGGAGCATATATGCAGAAGCGTCGGATATTGCAGACCCGAACCGGCTATACGGCTTACAATGCTGCTCCACGACATAGCCAAGCCGAAAATGGCTGTTACCGACGAAAACGGCGTAGATCACTTCAAAAAGCATCAGTTTGCCGGAGCTGAAATATCGGCGGAGATACTGCACCGCCTGCACTGCGATAATATGTCGCTGAGATATATCCACGATCTGATATATGAACATGACAACCGCATTCCCGCTGAAAGAAAAGCTGTAAAAAGATTTATATCAAAATACAGCTTTGACTTTTTTATGGATTACCTCGAAGTCAGACGAGCAGATACCTATGCTCAGTCAGATTATAAAAAGGCGGAAAAGCTGAAAAACCTGGACGAGCTTGCTTTGATAGCCTTTGAGCTTGACGCAGAAAACGCCTGCATGAAAATATCGGATCTTGACGCAGACGGAAACGATCTTATAGAGCTTGGATTAAGCGGACGGGAAATTGGCTCTGCGCTTGACCGTATACTTGAAGCAGTTATTTCCGAGGAAATAATAAACAACAGAGAAGAAATACTGAAATATGTAAGGGACGTAATTTTATGATAAGAAAGAAGCAGCTGATATTCTTGATCATGACCATCTTATGGTGCGCTGTAATATTTATGTTTTCAGCTCAGAATGCCGAAACTTCCAGCGAAACCAGCGGTTCTTTAATAGAAACGGTATGCAATTTCATAGTACCTGAGTTTGACAGCTTTACGGGAAGCCAACGCAGCAATTTCGTTGAAGACCTTCAGTTTTTTGTACGCAAATCAGCACATTTCACTGCTTACTTAATCCTAGGCATTTTAGCCTTTAACTCAATAAAAGCGAAAAAGCCAGCTGTAAGGTTTTTTATTCCGACAGCTTTTGCTTTTATTTATGCCTGCACTGACGAGCTTCATCAGTATTTTGTTCCCGGAAGAAGCTGTGAATTCCGAGATATATGCATAGATACTCTGGGAGCGGCAGCGGGAACAGCGGCGGCGCTTGCTTTCTCGGCGGTTATTTCCGCAAAACGGAATAAAAAAGAAAAAGACCGTATTACCGGCTAATGAAATCCGATAAATACGGTCTTATATAGATCATATGCTCTTATAAAACGGCTTTACGTCTTTAACTGCGTTTCTGCCGAATTCGCTGTCAAATCTGACAAGATCCAAATATTTTCCGTTGGAATACGGCATTCCGGCGTTTGCGATCATTCCGAAAATACTATCCTTATCTCCCTCAAAATCTGCAACAATAAGATAGCTCTGTTCTTTATCTATTATCATTAAAAGCAGATATAATGCATGAACATTTTTATTTGATTTGACTGCCCTGCATATCGCCTTTGTCATTTCCTCAGGATATTCCGCCGGCAATCCCAGCTTAACTTTTGTACCATTCGGAAAACTTTGTTCGCACATAACGGCTTCCCCACTCTTAGGTATGGGTTTCTTCGACGCTTCTTTCTCGTTTTCCTCCTTGACTGCATTGTCTATTATGCCTGCCATATTCTTATCTAATATAAAATTAAAACCAAATGGATTTATAACTGCTCCGTCGACTTTTTCAACCATCTGCCAAATATCTTTATAATTTATTATTAATCCGCTGTATTTACTATTTTTGTCAAATAGTCTTAATTGATACCAATCGGTAAATATCGGATAAAATGCTTTCCCTTGAGAATTTTTGATCAGAGGTATTCCAAAACAGCTGTTTTTTTTAAAAGTACACTTATCTCCGCCGTTTCGCTCGATATCTAATTGTTCAGTATCCGCCGGGATAAGAAATTCCGCCTTTACCAATTCTCTAAACATATTTAATTCAAGTATCCGGTCAGCTCTTTTTATGCTGTACGCCTGAAAAAACACATTTGCCGCCCGACAGAACGAAGGATTCATTACAGGTCTGCTGACTTTAGGAACACTTGAAAAATCAGGCTTTTCGATTATGTCACACAGATCCGTCCAAAGATAAGTCTGTCCGTTATCAATTATAACCGCCTCGATACCGTTCATATAAAGCTTCTGGAAAAAGCCCAATCTGTCCCCGTAACTGATTTCTTCCGAAGTAGTAAATATATACTGCTGGTTCAAAAAATCGCAAAATTGATTATAATACGCAATATCAGTAAATATATAAGCGCACGCTTTTCCGTTTTCTATTCCTATGTAAAAGTTATGGGTGGATTTAGTATAAGCCGCCCATAGTACAGGCTCTGTCTTAATACGGTCTATAATAAGCTCATAAACCTTGACGCTTTTTCTTTTATTATACTTTTTTATAAGTTCTTGTATGGTTTTCATTATTTATACCCCCCTATTTACATTTATTGTTTATCTGCCAATTTTCTCTCTTCTAACCGCTTCAGAATATAATTCAGCAGCTTATTTACACCGATACCTATAAGGACTCCGAGCAGACTTCCTATTATTACATCTGACGGGAAGTGAACATAAAAATACAGTCGTGAAAATGCTATCAAGGCCGCCATAATATACGCCGGTATTCCCAGCTTTTTGTTATGCATATAAACTGCTGTAGCGGCGGCAAATGAAGAAGCAGAATGTCCTGACGGAAAAGAGTATCCGCTTGGCTGCCTTATTATCGTATCTATCGCACTGTTCTGTATAAAAGGACGCTCCCTTGCGATTATTCCCTTTATAATTCCGTCGTTGAGTATTACCTCGGTTATGAGGGTAACAGCTGTAAAAACCCCTATTCTGCGTGTCTTTGGTATGCACAGCAGAACTATACATAAAGCGATCCATATATATCCGTTATCCCCGGATAAAGTAACCGCCTGCATTATAAAATCCAGAACCTTACTGTGAAGCTTCTGTAAAAAATCCAAGACCGCAAAATCTATATTTGTTATAGCCTCCATAACTTTCCGCCTTTCGTGCTGCTTTAATTTAATTAGTATACCACAAAATTAACAAAATTGCAATATAGATATTGCCATGAGCTATAATTTTATGGTATACTAGCTTTATATAAAGTAATTAAATTTTAAGGAGAATTATTTTGTTAAAGCTGTTTAAATATCTGAAAAACTATAAGCTTCAGAGCATTATCGGACCTTTGTTCAAGCTGATAGAGGCCTGCTTTGAGCTGGCTGTGCCTTTGGTTATGGCAAAAATAATAGACGTAGGAATTGCACGGGCGGATAAAAACTATATTATAAGCATGGGAGGGGTTTTGGTTTTTCTCGGCGTACTGGGTCTGCTGTGCTCTCTTACCGCTCAGTATTTTGCCGCCAAGGCTTCTCTGGGTTTCGGAACTGAGCTGAGGAGGGATCTGTATCATCATATAAACACCCTGTCTCATGCTGAAATAGACAAGCTCGGAAGCTCTACTCTGGTAACTCGTATGACTGTAGATATCAATCAGGCTCAGACAGGAGTAAATATGCTCCTCAGACTTTTCCTGAGATCGCCGTTTATCGTAATCGGCTCTATTATAATGGCTTTTACTATTTCGGTAAAACTGACGCTTATTTTCCTTATTGCGGCGCCGATCCTGGGACTTATAATTTATCTTGTAATGACTAAAACCGTTCCTATGTTTAAAAACATACAGAAAAAGCTTGATAAAACTACTCTTATGGTAGATGAGAACCTTTCGGGAGTCAGAGTTATACGAGCGTTTTCCCGTCAGAAAAACGAAGAAGATGAATTTCATAAAAACGCCGACGAGCTTTTCGGTTTACAGGTTAAAGCAGGTAAGATCTCCGCGCTTATGAATCCCTGCACCTACGTTATTGTCTATATAGCCATAATTGCTATAATCTGGTTCGGAGGGATCGACGTCAATATCGGCGGTATTACACAGGGAGAGCTTATTGCTCTTACAAGCTATATGAATCAGATACTTCTGGCTTTGCTTGCCGTTGCGGTTCTTGTTACGTCGATAACCAGGGCTCAGGCCTCGTCTATAAGGATAAATGAGGTCTTTCAGTATAAAACGTCCGTATCGGACGAAGGCAATCAGACTGTTAACGAAAATGAAAACAGTCCTAGGGTCATATTTGACAACGTTACCTTTTCTTATAACGACTCGGAAGAGCCTGCACTTAAAAATATAACCTTTACCGCAGAAAAAGGCGAAACTGTCGGAATTATAGGAGGAACCGGCTCAGGAAAATCAACTCTTGTAAATCTCATGCCGGGGTTTTACAGGTATCGCAGCGGAAAGCTTCTAATAGACGGATATGAAACGGGAAAATACCCATTTGAACAGCTTAGACATAAGATAGGTATAGTTCCTCAGCGGGCAGTATTGTTTAAAGGCACGATAAGAGAAAATATGCAGTGGCGCGACAAAAACGCATCAGATGAAGAAATATACAAAGCGCTTGAAATAGCACAGGCGCTTGAATTTGTAAACGCCAAGCCGGAAAAACTGGATCATATGATAATGCAGGAGGGAAAAAATCTTTCAGGAGGTCAGCGTCAGCGTCTTACTATAGCAAGAGCGCTGGTCGGCAGTCCTGAGATACTGATACTCGACGACTCCGCTTCTGCCTTGGATCTCTCGACCGATGCAAAGCTCAGAAGAGCAATTGCCGAAAAAACACAGGATATGACTGTATTTATAGTTTCACAGCGTATTTCTTCAATCAGAAATGCAGACAAGATAATAGTTCTTGACGACGGTGAAATTGCAGGGACAGGCACACATTCGCAGCTTTTAAATAACTGTGCCGTTTACAGGGAAATATGTCTTTCACAGCTTTCCGCAGAGGAGGTCGCAGAAAATGGATAAGAAAAAAACAGTATCTGATAAGGAGTCGATTTTCAAGCCGCTTATAAGTTATGCCGGGCCTCATATATGGCTGCTTGTAATTGCTTTGATACTGGCAGTGATCTCCGTAGCGGCAACGCTTTACGCACCTATCCTTATGGGCAGAGGTATCGATCTGATAATTGACGAGGGAAATGTGGATTTTAACGGGCTTATTCCGATACTGATAAAACTTGCAGCAGTCGTGACGGTAACCGGAATTTCCCAATGGCTTATGTCGCTATGCACAAATAAAGTAACCTACAATACTGTACGTGATATAAGAAACGACGCTTTTAAAAATCTCCAGCAGCTTCCTCTGAAATATATAGACGGTCATTCACACGGAGATATTATGAGCCGTCTTGTAACTGACGTAGAACAGATATCAGATGGGCTTATCATGGGGTTTGCTCAGCTTTTTACAGGAATTGTAACTATTTTCGGAACGCTGTTCTTTATGCTTTCCATCAATGTAAAAATAACTTTGGCAGTAGTAATAATCACACCTATTTCTCTTTTTGTCGCAAGATTTATTGCTAAAAACACCTTCAAGCTTTTTCAAAAGCAGTCGGAGGCCAGAGGCGAAATGACTTCTCTTGTAGAAGAAATGATCGGCAATCAGAAAGTAGTTAAAGCCTTTGCATATGAAAAAGAATCCGAAGAAAAATTTGACGTGCTGAATAAAAATCTTCAGCAGGTCGGAGTTAAGGCTACCTTCTTTTCTTCTCTGACAAACCCGTCTACACGTTTTATAAACGGTCTTGTTTATACCAGCGTAGGTATTATCGGAGCATTTGCGGCGATAGGAGGAGGTTTCTCTGTAGGTCAGCTTTCATGCTTCCTGACCTATGCAAACCAGTACACTAAACCGTTCAATGAGATCTCCGGCGTAGTTACCGAGCTTCAAAGCGCTTTCGCTTCGGCAAAACGGGTCTTTGAAGTTATCAACGAACCGGCAGAAGCTCCCGACAGTCCGGAAGCAGAGGTTCTTGAAAGTGTGGACGGAACTTTAAAGGCAGAAAATGTAAGCTTTTCCTATAATCCCGAAATACCGTTGATAGAAGACTTTAATATTTCAGTAAGCTCAGGTCAGAAGATCGCTATTGTCGGCCCTACCGGCTGCGGGAAAACAACGTTAATAAACCTGCTTATGAGATTTTACGACGTAACGGGAGGAAAAATAATTCTCAGCGGTATTCCGATAAAGCAGTGCACCAGAAATTCTATGCGTTCAATGTACGGTATGGTCTTGCAGGAAACCTGGCTGAAAACCGGAACAATACGGGATAATATCGCATACGGCAAGCCTGACGCTTCTATTGAGGAGATTACCCGTGCCGCTAAGTCTGCTCACTGCCACGGTTTTATAAAAAGACTGCCCGACGGTTACAATACAGTTATTTCTGAGGACGGCGGCTCGCTTTCTCAAGGTCAGAAACAGCTGTTATGTATTGCAAGGGTTATGCTTGCGCTGCCGCCTATGCTTATTCTTGACGAAGCTACTTCTTCTATAGATACAAGAACTGAGATCCTGATACAGCAGACCTTTAATGAAATGATGAAGGGACGTACAAGCTTTATAATAGCTCATAGGCTGTCTACAATTAAGGAAGCCGACTGTATACTTGTTATGAATTCCGGCCATATTATCGAACAGGGAACGCACAGCGAGCTTATGAATAAGAACGGCTTTTACGCTCAGCTTTATAATTCGCAGTTCAGCGTATAAAAAAATGTATTTAAAAAGCCTGAACCGGCACTGCTAGCAAAGCAGTCTGGGTTCAGGCTTTAATATTACGCAGTTTTATTGCATCAAAGCTTTCTGGAGCATATATCTATCCAGCAGCAGTCTTCGCAGACCTCGTTAAGCTTCCCTTTTGATACTATCTGATCATAGGCTTTTTTAAAAAATAAACTGGACGTAATTTCTTCACCATTATGAAAACCGCAGTAAAACGCTGTTTTTATATCGTATTTCTCTGCCTTTTCCTTACAGCTTCCGGAAAACAGATCAGGACATTCATTACACAGATCATCATATCCGAAAACTATTTTTATTACAGGATCATTGTTCAGCTTTTCTATTACGGAATACATATTCTTAGTAAAATCTTCGCTGTAGCCCTTTCCTTCAAAAAAGCGTACGCACAAAGCATGATGAGGCCTAAGCTTTAATTCCTGCATATTTTCTTACCCTTTCTGTAACTATTGCGGCACAGACTATTTTTACTGCGTCAGGAATCAGAAAAGGAGTTACACACCAGCCGATAACCGTTCCAAGACCTACCGCACCGGTATTTTGCGTATATACTATCATATACCACGCTGTACCGAAAGCATAGCAAACTGCAAGACCGACTATCATGGAAACAATAAAAACAGGAATACTTCTTCCCAGCAGCCTTTCCATTAGCCACATAATAAGGGCGGTAAAAATAAAACCGACTATATATCCTCCGGTAGTTCCTGAAATAACGCCCATTCCTCCTGAAAAGCCGGAAAATACGGGCACTCCTACCGCTCCAAGCAAAACGTATCCTGTAACCGCCGCTGTTCCGAGCTTACCTCCGAGTATTCCGACAGCTGCAAATATTCCGAAAGTCTGTAGCGTAAACGGAACAACAGTAGGGACGGCTATCCATGAGCATATTGTTATCAATGCTATAAACAGTCCGCAGTAGGTCAGATTCTTTATCTTGTTTTTGTTTGTCAACTTAAACACGTCCTTTCAGTTGACAATTATATCATAAACCGCCGCACTTGTCAACCTATATTTTATTATTAGTTGACAATATTAATGAAATTACTGATCGAAATAAAATCACGAACATATAACAAATCAAATATATTCAATTTGAATCTTAGCGTTGATTTCCGCGCCGTGCTTACTTTTTTTGACTTGACAACACGGAATAAATAAGGTATAATATTAATTTGATAGTACAGAAATTTTTATGAACAGGAGAGTTTATATTATGGCAAATACAATTTCTAAGGCAGGATATGCTAAGCTTGAACAGGATCTTGAGCATCTTGTTACAGTCCGCAGAAGCGAGGTTGCGGAAAAGCTTAAAGAAGCACGTTCTTTCGGAGATCTTTCGGAAAATGCAGAGTATGACGAGGCTAAAAACGAACAGGGAATCCTTGAAGCCAGGATCGCCGAGCTTGAAAATATTCTTGCAAACGCTGTCGTAGTTGATGATGATGATATTTCGATTACAGAAGTTGGCGTAGGCTCAATAATAAAAATACGCGACATTGAACTGGACGAGGTTGAAACCCTGCAGATCGTCGGCTCTACGGAATCCGATCCTGAAAATAATAAGATCTCCGATGAATCTCCTATAGGAAAAGCCGCAATAAACAAAAAGGTCGGAGATGTCTTTGAAGTCGAAGCTCCTGTTGGAGTAATTAAATTTGAGGTCCTCGAGATCTCAAAGTAAATCTGCCCGAAAGGAAGATCAGCCAATGAGTGAAGAAATAAAAAGCAATTCCCCCGATGAAGAAATTTCAGCGGAGGATATAAACGTACTGAAAAAAATACGCATGGACAAGCTGGAAGAGCTTAAAGCCGCCGGAAATAATCCCTTTGAAATAACTAAATATAATGTTACCGCTCATAACGCAGACGCAAAAGCCGAATATGAGGCTTTTGAAGCAACCTGCAAGGAACAGGCCGGCGACGATGAAGAGAAGCTTAAAGAACTGCTTGAAACAGGCAGAAAAACCGTAAGCATAGCCGGAAGAATAATGTCATGGCGCGATATGGGAAAAGCGAATTTCATAGATATCCGTGACAAAACCGACAGAATGCAGGTTTACGTTCGTATGAACGATATAGGAAAAGAAGAGTTTGCGGAATTTAAAAAATGGGATATTGGAGATATTGTTGGAGTTGAGGGTTTTGTTTTTAGAACAAGAAGAGGAGAGATCTCTGTTCATGCCCTGAAAATAACAATGCTTTCAAAATCACTGCTTCCGCTTCCGGAAAAATGGCATGGACTTAAAGACCAGGATACAAGATACCGTCAGAGATATACCGATCTTATCTGCAATCCTGAGGTTAAGGATACTTTCATAAAGCGCTCTCAGATAATTTCGTCGATAAGAAGATACCTGGATTCACAGGGATTTATAGAGGTTGAAACTCCTATGCTGGTATCAAATGCCGGCGGAGCTGCCGCAAGACCCTTTGAAACACACTACAATGCCCTTGACGAAGACGTCAAGCTGAGAATTTCCCTTGAGCTTTACCTTAAAAGGCTCATTGTAGGAGGACTTGAAAGAGTTTATGAAATCGGCAGAGTTTTCAGAAACGAGGGTGTAGACGCACGTCATAATCCTGAATTTACTCTTATGGAGCTTTATCAGGCTTACACCGATTATTACGGAATGATGGATCTGACAGAGAATATGTTCAGGCATGTTGCAACGGAGGTTTGCGGAACAACGACGATTCCATACGGTGATGTTATGATTGATCTGGGCAAACCGTTTGAAAGAATGACTATGATCGAAGCCGTAAAGAAATATTCCGGTGTTGACTTCTCTGAGGTAAAAACTGAAGAAGAAGCCAAAAAGCTTGCCGACGAGCGTCATATCGAATATGAAGCAAGGCATAAAAAGGGCGATATTCTTAATTTATTCTTTGAGGAATATGTTGAGGAGCATCTTATTCAGCCTACATTTATAATGGATCACCCGATAGAGATTTCTCCTCTTACAAAGAAAAAGCCGGACGATCCGGAATATGTTGAAAGATTTGAGCTGTTCATCACTGGCAGAGAGATGTGCAACGCTTATTCCGAGCTTAACGACCCTGTTGACCAGCGTGAAAGATTTATAGCTCAGGAGGAGCTGCTCAAGCAGGGCGACGACGAAGCAAACCGCATTGATGAGGACTTCCTCAGAGCGCTTGAAATCGGTATGCCTCCTACAGGCGGAATCGGATATGGAATAGACAGGCTTGTTATGCTTCTGACAAATTCGCCTGCTATAAGAGATGTTCTGCTGTTCCCGACAATGAAACCCTTGAATGGTGTAAGGGACGAAAATGGTGTAAGTTCTG